>Ga0209101_1000005_pt1 | contig 225194 bp, 200 predicted proteins | sample ConPoolayeCmetaG_FD_185481 | JGI IMG/M metagenome (GOLD analysis project Ga0209101, IMG submission 185481) | Hot spring microbial mat communities from California, USA to study Microbial Dark Matter (Phase II) - Cone Pool mat layer C metaG... ... | reverse complement strand
CTTCGCCATAAGGTGCGCTTGAAGGAAGGGTGCAAACAAGGCAGCAGTTGTCTCTTGATTTAATCGCCTCGGTTAACTCTTGTGAGAATGCGGAAATCTGGTCTGCAAAATCCTTTGCTTTGACAGCGTACTCCACAAGTTCATCTATCAGGATGAGCACGGGGTCATCGCCCAGTATTTCATTTAAAACCTCCTTTCCGGGACTGCGCCGCTTTCCATCGTGTTCTTTCACCTTATTATAAACTCCGAGTTGGTGGGCGATTTCTCCCCACGGCGTCTTTCCCTTTATCGGGTCTGCCTGCGTTCCAACAAAAACCACGACTTTCGCATTTTTTGGCTTCGGAAGTTTCGAGATGACGTCAAAATGATTTACTTTCTCTCTGTTTTCTACAACGTGATATAGTGCAAGAAGAGCGTGAGTTTTGCCTCCACCGAAGGGCGTTTGAAGTTGGATGACTGGGTCGCCTTTTCCTCCGCTCAGACGAGAAAGCACATTCTCAAGAAGGTTCTTTATCCCCTGCGTCAGATAGGTCTTCTGGAAAAATATGCTCGCATCCCGGTATTCCAGCGGTGCCTTCCCATAGAAAACATCTCCCAAGTCAGCGGCGAATATTGCCTCGCTCATCCGCCCTTCTCTTATGTCTTTATGTGGCGTTGTTACCTGCCACCAGTTAGGTAATGCCATTTTTATTCCTCCTCAAACAATTTTCTTTGATACTTTACTACTTTGACTACTTTGCCGTAGCTCTCGCGTCCATACAAAAAGCCCTGAAGCATCTGCTTCTCCTTATCCCCTTCGGGCAATACCTCTGAGATTGCCTGCACCACCTGCCAAAATTCATTGTTGTATAGATTTCCAGTCCCATAAAGAAGCTCTGCTATTGCCTTTCTGTCGTTCTGCTCCCAGTAGAGAAGAGAGGCCTGAAGCACATCAATCATGCTTTTAAATTTCCCTTTTCCCAGAAAGCTTCGACCTCTTTCTCTGGCGTCTAACACAGAGATGAACTCCTTATCCTTTTTAATAAAACCATCGCCCCATTGCTCTGTGATTTCTATTCCAACAGCCTGCGCCAGTTTTCTTGCATCGTCAAAATGCACCTTTGCGCCGTTATAAGTCCAGCGCCAGAGCAGATAGAATCTCGTCTCCTTGTCTATACCGCCAATCTGCGGGCTTTTCAAGATTTTTGCAAGAGCATATTCGCTTACGCTTTTACGAACGAACTCAAGCAGTTCCTTTGCAGAGACTTTCTCACCTGAGAGTTTCTCAACACTTTCGTATTTTCCAAAGACCTCCATCGCAGGTCCAATCGCAGAGATGAAGAAATCAGAGCCGCCTATGCCTTCGTTCCAAAACTGGTCAAGTTTTTCCTTTATCCTCGCCTCAATCTGGGGCTTGATTTCATTAAAGTAGGCTATTTTATTTTCAGTTCGCTTCCGGCAGACCATGTAGATGGAGGATGCTAAAGATGCGGTTTCTTTTGCGGTTAGTCGTGACTTCATCTCGGTATGGACTGGCCAACTTGCAGTAAGGTATAGTCCTGAATTAAGCAAGGCATTTATTATCGTCTCCCAGGCGTCTGTTGATTTGTGGGCAAACACTATGCAAGTAATCCCTTGGGGTTTTAAAACTCGGGATATCTCTTTGAAAGCCTTTGTAATCATATCTTCAAAAAATTGCTTTGCCTTTTTATCATCTCCTTGTCTTACTGGGTTTGAAACAATTTCTTCCGTCTTTGGCACCATTGGGGTTGCGAATAATTCAGGATATAAATCACCAATTGTGCGCTTGAGCCAGACATAGAAAAAGTCCGAAAGTTCAGCATAATTTACATTATCATAATACGGTGGGTCTGTGATAACCGCATCAAAGTAGTTGTCAGGATAGAGAAGAGATGTGGCGGAGGATTGGGTAACTATTGCAGAGGAACTATTTGCTTTACAAACTTCGTCAAGCACTCTTTTTATTTGTCTAAACATACTTTCAAAAGTGCCTGTCAAAATTGGAGCAAATAGATTTAGTTCAGCGTAATCCCATGACATTGGCAATGCTTGTCGTGAAAAAGTATTAGGAACAAATTCCCATTGTGGGTGCCATCGACACAAATTAGTTTCAAAATCACTGATTCTACTGACCACTAATCCCAAATAACTCACCACTGCCTTCGCATATTCTTCATCATAACCTTCTTTTATCATCCTCTCATAAACCTGCCTCACCTTCTCCACAAATGTAATCAGCGACAACTTCTGGCGGGAGTTGAAAAGGTCGCCCCATTTTGTAAATCCATAACCGCGTCCTGCAACAGTATTTGGGTCATTGGTATTCATTGGTTCATCCGGCACAGGGTCAAATCCCTGTATGTCCATAAGTTTTGCCCTTTTCTCTTCAAGATAGTTTTCTGCTTCTTTGAAAATTTGCAAATCTTTTTCAGTAGCTAAGCGGTAGGTTTTGCCAGTTCTTTTGGGATGATGCAGGACAACCGCAATCATCCTCTGCCCTGCCTTTCCATCCTGGAACTGCTTTCTAACTTCTTTATCGCTCAAGCCAGAACCACAGCATGGACATACCACCTTTGCCCTTGAAACCGTGCCCGTCTCTGGGTCAAAATCTATTCGCTCATCTTTTCTGATTTGAAACTCAACCTTCTTACCTTTTGGAATCAGCTTGTAAGCAACTTTCTTATTTCCTTTCTTTGCAAGCCATGTTTGCCTTACTAATGGAATTTCAGCGCCACAGGCAGGATTCTGGCATCTCACAGTCCTTGCCCAGATGTAGCCAACCGGGATCGAGCTGTCTTCATCTGGAGGATAAAACCTGCCAATCTCCTTTCTTGCCTCTTCAAGTACCCAGTTACCCCATTTCTTCACATCTTCAAGCAGAGGGTTGATCTCTTTTTCACCCAGAAAGTTGGTGCTCTTTGCCTTTTTTCTCCCATACTTCTGCGGATATTCCAGCGTGCATTTCAAAATAAGCACAGCCACAGGGTTCAGGTCGCTGGCGTATGTCTCGCATCCCAAACGCAAAGCTTCAAGAGGGATTGAACCGCCGCCTGCAAATGGGTCAAGAACCTTTGGCGGCTTGCCGTGGTTTGCCTTCAAAATCTCCTCTCTTGCCCTTTCAATGAGGTTTTTGTTCAGCGAGTTCTCCCACTTTGAAAGGTTGGAAATAAACTGTGCCCGCTTCAGCCTCTCCTCTTCGTTCTTTGGCTCTGGCGTGAGAGCAGCATAAATAGATGCCCTTGAAGAAGCAAGAGGTCTGCGAGCCCACCAGATGTGCAATGTAGAAATCTGACCATGGCGGATGTTCTTCTCACGGGCTGATTCCTCGCTTACTCCTTTTACAGGAAAATCGGATTCTATAAATGATTTACTGGCCATTTAGCAGCCTCCGCCTTTTCCTTCCAGTCTTTAACCACATATCGAACGATATCTACCACTTTATACGGCTCAAATTTGGCAGATGGATTCTGAATCAAATGGAGTTCAGGATTGTTTGCCGCATTAACAACCACATAAAGCCAGTATTCATTTTTAAGCCTCTGTGCCATAAGCCACTCGTTTGGTGTAAGAGCAACATCCCCTTCATTTGCCCTCGCCTTCACCTCTATATAACGGTAGGTTCCTTTTTCATCATAAGAACGAATATCATACCCTAAATCCTGAAAGGATACATCCTCTGGCGTTCTCCCATGGCTTCTCTCGTATTCCATTGCAACATTCATTCCGATTTGCTCAATCTCCTTATCGCTGACCATATCAGCATGCGGCTTTCCGGGAAGCACCATCACTGCTCCAAGAATTCTTGGCTCTTTAAAGTATAGGGATATTTCGGCTTCAATCTCTCTTTGTAATCGCTGCTTTTTGCGCTCCAAATCCTCTTTTTTCCGCAATTCGTTTTGAATCGTGGGCTCCGGAATGTTTTCGCCATTCATCCTCCTCGTCTCGTAATCTGCAATTTTCCCGTCCGATTCAAGAATCATGGATTCAAGTGAACGGATTCCGTATTTGCTCTTTATCTCGGCATCCCTCTGACGGCTCTTCAAAAGTTCTTTCTTATAATTATCAAGCCCATTGCTTATAACGAAAGATATAACAGCATCTTTATCCAGTGAAATTCCTACCTGCGCCAGTGCTTCGGCAGGCAGGTCTGAGTGCTCTGAATGCTTTGGCTCGGGTTTTAAGTCCCACAGAACCGCAGGGTTAATTAAAGAGAGCGTTTTGTCCCTATCCTGATAAACCGCAAACAGTCTTTTACCAGCGACCTTATCTTTCCCGTCTCTTATCTCCCCCTCCAAAAACCAGATGACGCCATCCTTCTTCCCTTCAGGGTCAATGAAAATGGCACCATCCATTGCACTTTGAGCATAACGGGTTAGAATAGCATTCACAACCGCCTCTAAGAGCGGGTGCCCCACCGCTACAAATTCTGCTTGCGACTTAAATGCTTTCTCCTTATCAAAGGATATTTTTGTATATTCTCTTTGAACCTCTCCGAATTTTATCTTGAAGTCATAGGGTTGGTTGCGAATCTCGAAAGGCACAGCGGTGACGCGCCAGAGACCATCATCTCTTTTCTCAATATTTATATCCAGCATCTTTGAGGCTCTTTTGAAAAATTCCTCAATATACTCTGGAACGAGCCTGTTTTCCATCGCTCTCCGCCGCTCACCCAAGATTCGGGTTAAATCAATATGCCTCGTGGCAAGGGCTTCGAGGCTTGTCTCCCTGACTATCTTGATAGCCTCCTCGTCTGGGATTCTCTCGAAATCGTTAAGAATCTCATCCATTGTTCTGCGGTTGGCAATGGCATCCATAATTAGCTCTTTCAAACTTTTCCCAACCAGCATTTCGCCAATAACGTCAAAAACCCTGTCTGAGCCAAAATGGTCTCGAATCTGAGAAAGTTTGTCAAACAGTCTATTCAGGATTCGCCCCTCTCTCGTATCTACTGCCACCAAGTTATATATGTGAACCTCATGTTGCTGTCCGTAGCGGTGAACCCTGCCCATCCTCTGCTCCAGGCGGTTTGGATTCCATGGGATATCATAGTTAACCATAATCCAGCAGAACTGGAGGTTGATACCCTCTCCGCCTGCCTCCGTTGACACCATAATCTGTGCTCTGTTTCTGAAATCAGCTTCGGCTTGGATTCTTTTATCCAAATTCATTTCGCCATGGATGGAGGTTACCGAATAGCCCCATCCCCTGAGTTTTTCAACCAGATAATCAAGAGTATCTTTGGACTCTGTAAATAGTAATAACTTCGTCTTTGTCTGGTGAAGTTTCTCTTCCTCCATCAATTTCCTGAGTTCGTTGAGTTTCGTCTCAATTTCCTTCTTTTCAACTTCTTTTGCGAGGGCCACAAGATCTTTGAGTTTTTCTATTTCATCTTTGAGTTCATCAAGAGTATCGGCAGAAGTGAGTTTTTCCAGCAATTCCTCCTCTTTCTTCCACCGCTCTTTTTCTTCTAAATCCTCAATATAGTCCTCGTCGTATCGAACCTCTTGAATGACCTCTTGAATGAGTTGCCCCCTTTCGTATAATTCCTTCAGACGCTCGAGCCTCCTCTCTAAAGATTTTCTTACGGCGCGGACACTTGAAGCAAGGCGGCGCTGCAGGATGGTGAGAGCAAAAGCCACATTGCGCTTCTCTTTTTCGAGAGCTTTGTTGAAGTGCTTTTCAACATACTCCGTAACTGCATTGTAGAGTTTCTTTTCATCGTCTGAGAGGCGGTACTTGATAGTCTCGACCTTTCGTGGTGGGAAAATCGGAGCCCCCTCAAAATCTTTTAAATCCTCCTTCAGTCTTCTCAAAAATAGGGGGTTGTCTTTATCTTGAAAGGATTCAGAAAGCATAGAACTGTCAGCAAAGAAACCCGGCTCTAAGAGATCGAGCAAAAGACGAAAGTTTTCAGGATCTCCTCGATGAGGAGTTGCTGTAAGGAAAAGCAGATAAGTAGTGATGGGTGAAAGAAGTTCGCCAAAGGTATATCTTTGCGTTTTGCTGATTTTTTGACCGTATTTATAGGCAGACATCTTGTGAGCCTCGTCTACTATACACAAGTCCCATTTTGAGTCTTTGAGGGCCAACCTCACATCATCCTGTTTGGCAAAATCCATGGAGATTATGACCTGATTTCTGTCGGTGAAAACACTTTTCCCCCATTCCGCAGTCATCACATTTCTGTCTATAATTGAAAAATTCTCTTGGAACTTCTCCTTCATCTCCCTCAACCACTGATCTTTAAGATGCCCGGGAACAACAATGAGAACTCTCTCAACAAGTCCACGATATTTAAGTTCTTTCAGAAGAAGTCCTGCCATTATAGTTTTTCCAGCACCGGGGTCGTCCGCCAACAGAAATCTAATGCGAGGATTCTGCATTATATAGTGATACACAGCCTCAATTTGGTGGGGCAATGGGTCAATCTGGGAGACGTTTACTGCGTATAGCGGGTCAAACTGAAAAGTGTTCCTTATTCGATGAGATTCCAAATAGAGAAACACAGGTTCTCCATCAGCCGAGAAAAGAAATGGCTTCTCTTCTAATATTTCAATTGCTCTTATATCATCCTCAGAAAGAATAGGGTTATAGAATTGATTAGTTTCAAGCCCAACGGCTTCGATTCTTATCTGACTTTTACCGATAGTTTTGGCAGAAATCACTCTAACCTTTTCTGGCCAGAATGAGCCTTTTAAGATGCTACCTTGTTGAACTTGCATCTTTCAAACACTCCCTTCTTTATTATTATATTGCGTATAACGGCATGCGGATAAACGAAGTTGCCGAAGGCAATTTGGGAAAAATTTTCGATTTCCCTTTTATCCGCTGTTAGGCAAGGTGGCTTCATACTACTCTGGTTTAAATAACTCTTTCCCTTAATTGTCAAGTGGACAAAATGGTTCCTCTCCTCTTCTTTAATCTGGTCCATAATCTGATGCGGTGTCTCTGGCACCAGATTGTTTGTCTCAATATAGTACATTATAGCATCAAGTTCCCTCCTTATCCCAAAGTCCAGCGCCTTCATTATCCCGGCTTTGCTATTCAGTTCTCTTTCTATCTCAGGAGGGAATCTAACATTTTCCGTATCTGCCCTGAGATACTGGAAATAGTCGCCTGTATATGTTTGAGGTGGTCCATATTTTCTTATCTTACCTATCATCTCAATAAAGATTTGTAAAGACAATCCTACTTTCACAACATCTGTTCTGTCTAAGTTTTACCGAACTACGCAACCGTTGTCAAGTAAAATTTTGATAAAAGAATAAAACCATTAGGGGGTGGTGGGTGGAAATAGCAAAACGAGCAGCGGGTAAAATCTATAACGCCGGATAAACCTTTTCTGGAGTCAATCTAAGATGCGGTTAATTCTGTTTAACACTAACTTACATTAGTAATGTAAGTTAACAGTCCGGTATAATCAGATGACGCCAGCATAACTGCCCTGCTGTCGGATACTATCCCGGAAAGGGTCGAGGGGGTCGTTCCCGATACGGTATCGGGTATAAACCGAAAGTGTTGATAATGCGCAGGTTAACCCGGTATCATCAAAAGAGCAGGGTTAATTTTTACCGATTTTGGTCTCTAATTAATAAATGGCTGGGTAGCAGGGACTCTTTTAGCGCGGTACAGACAAAAAAATAAGGGGCTGCCCGCATAGCAGCCCCTTTGGTATACAAGGAGGTGTTACTGAACCACTATCGCCTTGGCAGAAACCGAGTTGCCATCAATCGTCAACCGATAGAAGTAGGTACCGTTTGCCACCCGCTTGCCTGATGCATCGCGCCGGTCCCAGGTAAACTGGTACTCTCCAGGAGAAAGAAGTTCATCAACAAAGGTTTTCACTAATGAACCGGTAACATCATAGACGCCGAGGTTAACGCGTCCTGCCTTAGGAACGCCAAACCTCAACCAACCGTATGCTGTTACCGGATTCGTCATTTTCAACGAAATCGAACCGTTTTCGATTCTGTACTCCTCAATACCGGTCATCGGAATCAAACCCTCTTCCAGATTAACCAGATATGTTGGTGTAACGCAATCCGAACCGTAGGCAACCCAGATTGAACCGCCGACAACATTGGGCATATGCCAGCCGCGACGAGTTATCATCGGTGTCTCGGTTGACCAGGTGTTTGATGGTATATGATACTTATAAACGAGGTTGTCCGCTGCCGTGCCACCGTCTATTGAACCACCCAGCACATAAATTACCGTATCCTCGTAGGCAACCATCCGGTGATATACCCTTGGACCGGGCATATTAGCCTTCTGGGTCCATCTGTTATTAACCGGGTCAAATTCCCAACAGTCCTGATATGTGATAGACTGGCCACCGCCACCGGTCACATAAACCTTGCCACCAGCGCCGACCGCTGCTGCCCAACCTCTGCCCGTGGGAAGTGTCGCTTTCGTTGCCCAACTGTTGGTGCTTGGGTCGTATTCGTAAGTTGCACCGGTGTAAAATTCGCTCCCAATAACATACAGTTTATCGTTAGCCACCGCACCGCAACATGCCCAGGCAGCACCCGGCATATTAGCCTTTGCCGTTACCGTCTTGGTATCAACATCAAACTCCTCACAGGTGTTAAGCGTCGTGCTTGCAGAATCTCTACCACCGGCAACATATATCTTGTTGCCAATTCTGCCGCCGGCACCAGCACGGCGCGGTGTCAACAGTGTCGGCAAACCTGTCGTAATCCAGGTCCCATTGGCGATGTCGTATGCCGTAATTGTCCGAACTGATGGTGGGTTTGACTGCCTGCCACCCAGGAAGTAGATGGTATCGCGCACAACACCAGTGCCCGGGCTCCAGTATCTGCCCGGTTGAGGTGCAGCGGTTCGCTCAAACCAGGTAATGTTGGTAAACCGTACCTCGGTTGAACCGCGCAATGTATCGTTGGTCCGGTCTTCGTCGCCTGTTAAATCGGTGAACATCGTTACATTGTAGGTGCCACGAATTGCGAACCACTGGGGTGAAAAGTCAACCTCAGCGGTCTCGCCCGGTGCTAATGGACCAGGATAAGTAACTGTCTGGTTGTAAACGCGGACCGCACCGGAATCAATCCAGCAGTAAACCGGTATGTCGGTCTGGGGAGCGGTACCGAAGTTTTTAATCTTCGCTCGCGGGGTAACGTAACCCGGGGTAATGAAACCCGTCGGTCTGACAATCTGAATCACACCAACATCGTTGGTATTACCGCTGACAAGGACCTCATACTGACAGGTATCGGTGGGAGTAAAACCACCAATAGAACCGCCATAAACCACCGCCTTGCCATCCGCATTTCCCACACCGGTACCCCGGTAAACCTTCAAGAGCACCGTCGGCGTCACGGTCCAGTTTCTTGTGCCAAAATCAAAGTACTGCGTCGTGTCCATCAGCGCCATCGCCGCACTCACACCCGAATGGACAAACATCTTCTGACCAACAACACCGCTCGCTGCCGCCCAAGTGGCAATCGGCAACTGCGGGAAAATGGTGTTGTCAACCGTCCAGGTGTTTGAAACCGGGTCGTAGAACTCAGAGTGGTTCAAAACTGTCGTGTTTTGATAGCCACCAGTAACCCAGATGGTGTCGTGGTAAACACATCCCATCGCAAAAACCCTGCCCTCGTTCATATCCGCTACCTGAGCCCAGCCACTGCCCGGGGTATAGCAATAGACATTGCGGGTCGGATTGGATGCACCCGGCTGGTTGCAACCGCTGATGTAGTACAGTTTACCGCCACAGGCTAAAACAAGCGGCTGCCAGTTATAGGTTGTACCGGTAAAAGGACCAGGACCACTCGTCCAGGTGTTGGTGCTGATACAGTACTTAAACATCGTGTCAACAGTTGTGCCCAGTGAATACGAGTAACCCGAACAGTAATAGAGCGTATCACCAATGATTGCCGCACCACCATTGGAGATATCAAGCGGACAGGGTGCCCTCGTTTCCCAGGTTGTGGAACCAATCGCATGCCGATAAAGCACATTGCTGGTGCCCAAACCGGCAAGGACATAAACATAGTTACCATCAGTCGCACAGGCGTTGTCCATCATCCTGCCCGGCATCTCGCTGTGCAGCATCCAGGCATCAGTGGGAAACGACGGATTTGCTGTTCCCCAGACATAGTCGTTTGAGCCATATGTGCCGTAGTACAGTTTAACCTTCTGGGGTGCACTCTGGCACAGGTCGCTCGTGGTTACATCAGAACCGGCAGCAAACACCAGTCCCAATAGACTTACCAGAGCGAGGAGCGCTACGTTCTTCCTCATATCTTTCCTCCTGTTTTTACGCTTATCTGCTTTGAGTCCGGTTCCAGGTTGCCTCGAAACCATCGACTCCCTAACTACCAAAAGTCTATACTTCAAAACCCCAATGTCAAATTTAAACCAATCTGCTCAAAACCCGCTACCTGAACCGCTCGAGGACATAGTGTTTTCCGTCGTAATAATACTGAACAATCTCACTTATCGTTAGATTGTGGCACAACATATCCGCCTTGGCACCAAATCCTCTTGGCACATAAAGATAAAACCTCGTCCCTAATGCCGCGAACCTTTGCCACTCCTGCGCCTCCTCTTGTTCAACAGTCGTTTCGGTTTCAACCTCAACAATCATTACCAATTTGCCCAACTCTCCGTTTATAACCACGATGTCCGGAAACAACTCCTTTCCCATTTCATCCCGGACCGCTTTGGTCTTCACCGGATGATTGGCGAAGGTAATAAGATGGGGATGAGCCGGATTCGGGTAATGATAACACCGTTTGCTTAAGATATAAATTATATGGTCATGCTTGACCTGTTCATCGATATCTCTCTCTGCCATCTCAAACCTCCTCTTCACCACTAACCGATTGTTGACGGCCTCAACCTCGATTTAATTAAACATCGAAAAAACCATTTTGTCAAGGAAAAATTTGTTTTGTCCCGAACGCTTGACCATCAAGGGAAGATGGGTAAAATATTACTACTTTGAAGCATATTTCTCCCTATCGTACCGGCATAGGTTTTGACGCCCACCTTCTTAAAAAAGGACGCCCTTTGATACTGGGGGGTGTAAACATTCCCTGTCCTTATGGCCTTATCGGTCACTCTGATGCCGATGTGCTTGTTCATTCGATAATTGACGCCCTACTCGGGGCAATGGCGATGCCGGACATCGGCACCCTTTTCCCGGACACCGACCCAAAGTACCGAAACAGTTGTAGTATTGAATTGTTGCGAACCGTTTTCCAACTAATCAAGCGGTCCGGCTGGCAAGTAGCACAGATTGATTCCGTACTCATCACCGATCTCCCGCGTCTAACACCCTTTGCTGATGCGATTAGAAAAAATGTCGCAACTCAGTTAAAAATTGCTCCAACATTTATTGGATTAAAGGCAAAGACAACCGAAGGCACCAGGATTGCCCTCGCGCGGAAAAGCATCGCTGCCCTCAGCATTGCCCTACTTGTTACCAAAGGCCGATGATTCCCCTCTACGACGACATCAAATCCCGACGCCGGCCTTATATTAACTACTGCCTCATCGCTGCCTGTTCCGCGGTTTGGATTCTCCAGTTCACCCGTTCTCCGGAAGCGTTTGAATGGCAAATAAGGCAGTATGGGATGATACCGGTAAAAATTGTCCAGGGGCAGAGCCTCTGGACTCTTTTCAGTTCGATGTTTATGCATGGCGGCTGGTTCCACTTCCTGGGAAATATGCTTTATTTATGGATATTTGGTGACAATGTTGAAGATGCCCTGGGCCATTTCTTTTACCTCTTTGTTTATATCTTATCCGGACTTGTCGGCAATCTGCTTCAGGTGTTGGTCGCTCCATTTTCCCGGGTTCCAACAATCGGTGCCTCAGGCGCAATTTCCGGGATAATGGGCGCTTATTTTGTTTTCTTTCCCCGCGCCCGGATTTTAACTTTGGTCCCCTTTTTCTTCTTTATCCGCTTAGTCTACCTTCCGGCCTCACTTCTTCTCGGATTCTGGATTCTGTTTCAAATCCTGTACGGCTGTTCATCTTCCCCGGGAACCGGTGGTGGTGTCGCCTATTTTGTGCACATTGGCGGATTTGTCTGCGGGGTTTTGATTGCGCTGTTGGTGAGAAAAAGGGTCCGGCGCCCGTGGTATGAGATTTACTGATTTACTCTTTCGCCTCTTCTTTTACCCGTTTTGCCTCTTCTACTATCTTTGCCGCAATCTCCCGCGGCACCTCTTCGTAATGGTCGAACTCCATCGTGAAAAAGCCGCGCCCCTGAGTCATTGAACGGAGACTGTTGGAGTATTTGTACATCTCGGCGAGCGGTACCTGCGCCTTGATTACCTGTAACCCGCCCTGCATTTCCATACCCATTATCCTGCCCCGGCGAGCGTTTAAATCACCTATCACATCTCCGGTGTAACGGTCGGGCACGGTCACCTCTATCCTCATAATCGGCTCCAGAAGCACCACTCCCGCCTTTTCGCAGGCGTTTTTGAATGCCAGACCGCCGGCGATTTTAAACGCAATATCCGATGAGTCAACCTCGTGGTAAGAACCGTCGTAAACGGTCGCCTTGATGTCCATCATCCGGTAGCCGGCAAGCACCCCTTTCTCCATCGCTTCAACAACCCCCTTTTCAACTGAAGGGATGTACTTCGCCGGTATCGCACCACCATAAATTTCATCGACGAATTCAAAACCCTCCCCCCTGCCTTTGGGTTCAATCCTGAGCCACACATCCCCGTACTGACCTCTGCCACCAGTCTGTTTCTTGTGTTTCCCCTGCGCCTCCGCTTTCCGGGTAATCGTCTCGCGATAAGGAATCCGCGGTTTTTCTATATCGACATTAACATCAAAGCGCCGTTTGAGCCGGCCAATAATCACATCAAGATGCAACTCCCCCATACCATTAATCAATTGCTGCCCCAGTTCGGCATTGTATTCATAGGAAAAGGTTGGGTCCTCTTCGTGGAGTCGCGCAAGTCCATTAGACACCCGCTCTTCATCACCTTTACTCTGGGGAACAATTGCAACCGAAATCGATGGCTTGGGGAAAACTATCGGCGCCAGCCGAACCGGTTCCCGCTTGTCAGCAAGAGTGTCACCGGTATGGGTGTCGCGTAACTTAACCAGAGCACCAATCATTCCGGTTGTCAGGCGCGCTACCTCAGTTCGTTCCTTACCCTTGACAATATAAATCTGATTTACCTTCTCATCCCGTTGATTCGTTCCATTGACCACCACCATTCCCGGCTCCAGTTTGCCGCGAAATACTCGCACATAGTGCATATCACCAACATGGGCTTCAGAAATTGTCTTAAACACCAGCGCACACACCGGACCTTCCGGCTCAGGTTTAACCTCAACTGTCTCCTGCGTGCCAAGATGGGTTGCCGGCAAAGCCGGCATCTCAACCGGACTGGGCAATACATCAACCGCCAGGTCCAGTATCAAGTCAACACCAACCTGGGTGAGCGCATCGCCCCCCATCAACGGGTAAACCGCACCCGCTTTAATACCCTGGCGTACGGCAGTCCGCATCTCCTCTGGGGTAATTTCCGCGCCTTCGAGAAACTTTTCCATAAGGGCTTCATCGACTTCGGCCGCGGCTTCAATCAAACGTTCCTTCCACTGACGAATCACCTCACTCATATCGGCCGGAATCGGAACTTCCTTTCTCGTACCGTTCTCGTAGATATAGGCTTTATCGTTGAGCAGGTCAACCGCTCCTTTTAAACTGCTTTCTTTTCCAATCGGGATAAAAAGCGGGGTGACCTTGCTACCAAAGATTTTTCTCACCTCTTCGGCAATAGTGTTAAAATTGGTATTTTCCCTCGTCAACTTATTAACGAAAACAACCCGGGGCAGTTGTAACTCATCCAACCGGCGCCACGCCATTTCCGTGCCGACCTCAACACCGGAAGTGGCGTCGACAACGACAACCGCACAATCAATTGCCCGAACCGCAGATACCACATTGCCAAAGAAGTCCGCATAACCCGGTGTATCCACGATGTTAATCAAAACATCCCGATATTCACCGTATCCCAGAGAAAGGTTAATGCTGATTTTCCGGGCAATTTCGTCCTCGTCATAATCAAGCAACGAGGTGCCGGCATCAACCGCACCGAGCCGGTTGTTTTGCTTCATCGTAAAAAGTAGCGACTCGCACAACGAAGTTTTACCCGAGCCGCCGTGTCCGAGAAAACCGATATTACGAATTTGCTCTGCTTTATAATCCTTCACAATTTCCTCCTGAAAATTTATTTATTATTCAGGTAATATACTAAATTGTTAATTACAGTCAAGCGAAGGTAGTCAAAATAAAAGGGCGCCCGGAAAGGGCGCCCGGAATTTTCGTTCGTGCCCTATTCCACAATCAGCGCTTTTGTTCTGATGTTAACATCCGGTGTACTGATATTTAAGAAGTAAACGCCCCGGGCAAGAGACCGCGGCTGCCACACGTAGACACCTTTACCCGCCCGGACATCGAAAGAAACTTTATCAACCAGACGTCCTGATGCATCGTAGGCTTGAAGAACGAACTGGCCGGGTGCAGTTGCACTGTAAGAAATCGCTGTTTTATTGCGGAAGGGATTGGGATTAATACCAACTTTATCAGTTAAGGTAACACTGGGCTTCTCTGCCAGACCAACATTCGCATTGTACCACTGCTGTGCGGCATCGGCATTGTTCCGGATAGCAGTTTCGTCTGTACCGCCAACAACGGCAATCGCAAACCGTTGCGTTGCTCCCGGTTCAAGGTTAAACGGACCCACCGAGGTAACAATCGACCAGTCATAAGCCCGGTTGGAGTTACGCTGCCGGATGGTTCCGTTCAAAAGCCGCCACTTCATCCCATCGGTCATCGCTGAATCCGGATACACATAAATTGCGTGGTCAATCAGGCTCAAATTCGCAAACGATGCGGGCTCAAGTATCTTAACACCCACTGTGGGATTAGCTGAACTCGCTTGCCGCATATAGGTCAGCCGTCGTACCGTATCCGAAGCACCCTGGTTAGTAGACGGCGAAGTGCCGATGTCGAAATCCATAAATACCCCGGCGTAGAGTCCATTAACCGCACTCGAACCCTGGTTTCGAATGTCGTAGATTATCACCACAAAATCATCGTAGTTTGTTCCGGCGCTCATATAACTGTTCTGGGTCACCGTAATGTTTTTCGGTGTCGGATGGCCGGCATCGGAAAAACTGCCGTAGAAGTGTTCGTCACCAATCACTGGGGGAACTATCGCCCGCAATGAATCCACCGCCCGCAGGTCATTGTTGACCGGACCGCTCGCGGGATTGCCAAAATGGCGGTCCGCAACATAATTGGCATCGGTTCCCATCGCAAACGAACCGTAAAACAGGCAGGAGGCAGCGGTCTTGGGATAGCAGAAACCAGAACCAAGGTCGGCTTGTGGGTTGTCGTAGCCAATCGAACCAAAACAGGAAACGCTCAGTTTACAATAGCCGGTATCGTGGTCCATAATCGCAAATACATTGGCAATGCGTGTCTGCTGACGCAACGAGTCATTGGCACGATTCATATCGGAAGAAAGGTCGGTAAACATCGTCACGGTATACTGGGCGCCGCCCGGTCCCGTACTCCATGCTGGGAAGGTAACTTCAGTTCTATTACCCGGTTGCAAGGGACCGGCAATCGTTACCGTCTGGTTGTAGATTCGGTTACCAGCCGAATCAATCCAGCAGTACACTGGAATGTTGGATTCGGCACTGGTGCCAAAGTTCGTCACCCGGGCAACTGGTTGGTAAGAACCCGGCCCAATATTTGTTCCGGGAACAACTATCTTGGAAACGCCAACATCGTGTGCCAAACCCGGAATTCGGCTAATGACCGCACGGATGTTACAGTTGTAATCAAGGCCAAGGTCGGCTAACTGCTGCCAGCGGGTGCCATTGGTAGAAATAAAACCACCCCGATTGCGCACCATCGGCCCGGCATCGCATCCAATTGGATATCTGCCCGCGGTATGGGTTAATCGCACGCTTGCCCAGAAATCGGTCCCGGCTTGAAGAATAAGCGGCGGATTCAAATCGATTCGCTTCCAGCGCATTGTATCGGTTCCTGTATAAGGTATTGATTCCAGTTTCAAGCCCGGGGTTGTATCGTTTTCTTCCCCAAAAATGAAAACATAATCATTTGACGACTGCCCCCACTGGTAAAACAAAACCGCTTTGAGGGTACAGGCGCTCGTTGGTGTAAAACGTGCCGCGGTGTAGAATGTGCCGCCATTGGTTAATCCCACGCCGGTAAAAGGCGTGCCATCGTAATGTAGCGTCTCATCAGGTGCGAAGGGTAGCGGGAAATCAACTCCTTGAATTTCTCCCCGCAATCCGATCGGTGCGATAATCTCTTCCGATTGGCTGAGAATAGGGACATTTACCCCTTGCCTGGTTTCGGGTAATGCCGCGAGGGCAATTCCCAGGGCAAGGAAATAAATCACCCCGAGACGACAGTACTTCATCTTTACCTCCTTTTTGTTCGTTTATTTTCCTTCAACCGAAAACACCGACCAATTCGAGTATAATTATTTATCACCGTTTGTCAATAGGTCAGCATTACTTCCTTTAAATCTGATAATAACAACCAGAAACAGCGCCCACATTGAATTCCCAAAAATTCACAACGATTCCGGCTTTTATTGACTTTTGATAAAAAATTGCTTAAAATAGTTAACAATATGAATTATACCATTTCCTCACCTCGAACAAGTCCCGGTGACACTGAGTGCCAATCGAAATTGTATGCCGCCATCTTAACCGGCACCGGATTTGCAGTACCGGAACGCATCCTTACCAATAATGACCTGGAAAAAATTCTTGAAACCTCTGACGAGTGGATTGTTGAACGCACCGGTATGAAAGAACGACGGATTGCTAAGCCGGAAGAAGCCGCCTCTGACTTTGCCCTGCGCGCTTCCCAGCAGGCACTTGCTGATGCCCGAGTCAAACCTGAGGAAATTGACCTGATTATTGTCGCAACGGTAACCGGCGATATGCCTTTTCCCTCAACCGCCTGTATTCTCCAGCACAAACTTGGGGCAACCAATGCCGCGGCAATGGACCTCGCTGCCGGTTGCTCCGGTTTTATTTACGCGCTAACAACCGCACGTCAATTCATTGCCACGGGCACATATCGAACCGTTCTTGTAGTTGGTGTTGAAGTGCTTTCGAAAATTACCGACTGGACCGACCGTAGCACCGCAGTTTTGCTTGCCGATGGCGCCGGTGCCGCAGTCCTTCAAGCATCATCCGAAAAAGAGCGCGGCATTATCGCAACCTACCTTGGTGCCGATGGCTCGCACGGCAAAGACCTCTACATGCCCGCCGGTGGTTCAGCAATACCCGCTTCATTAGAATCGGTCCAGCAACGCCTTCACTACTTGAAAATGAACGGCAGTGCAATCTTCAAAATTGCCGTCCGCTCAATGGCAGATGTTGTCCGCCGCCTGCTCGATAAAACTAAGTTGCCGGCCGAAGAAATCAAACTTATCATTCCCCATCAGGCAAATCTTAGAATTATCGAGGCGATGGCAAAGCTTATCAACTTCCCGCTGGAAAAGGTCTTCGTCAATATACAAAAATACGCTAACACCTCCTCGGCATCAACAATCATCGCCCTTGACGAAGCCCGCAAGCAAGGTCTGATTCACCCGGGTGATAGAGTAATCCTTGTTGCCTTCGGTGCCGGGTTAACCTGGGGTGGCACCCTCGTTTGTTTCTAACCCTAAAAACTTAAAGACCGGAATGAAATATTACCAGCGAAAAACGGCTGCGGCCCAAGTGAAGCCAGTGCCAAAAGCGGTCAAAAGCAAAATGTCACCGTCCTGAATTAAACCCTGGCTGCGAGCTTCATCGATTGCCACCGGGATTGTTGCTGCCGACATATTACCGTATCTATCAAGCACAACAAACATCTTCTCAAACGGTATTCCGGTCCGTTCTCGTGCTGCCTCCATAATCCTCATATTTGCCTGATGAGGAATAAAAAGTTTGACATCCTGGGCACTGATGCGGGCTTCAGAAAGCGCCCTCAACGCTGCTCCCCCCATTGCCCGAACCGCATGCTTAAAAACTTGATTTCCTTCCATATGAACGGTGTGCGCCATCTCTTTAACCGTTTTTTCGCTGGTCGGTAGCCTTGTACCGCCCGCCGGTTGATAGAGAAGCGGTGCCAGATTACCATCACACCCCCAATTGGAAGACAGAATACCCGACTTGCCGTCACCAGGCACAACAATGGCAACACCCGCACCATCACCAAACAACACACAGGTTGCCCGGTCCTTCCAGTTAACAACCTTTGACATCACCTCACCACCCGCAACCGCCACCTTTTTTGCAGTACCGGCGACAATCAAATTAGCCGCCACCTCAAGAGCAAAAAGAAAGCCGGAACAGCCCGCACTGATATCAAATGCCGCACTCCCGGCGATTCCTAACCTCTTCTGGACCCAGCACGCCGTAGCCGGATAAACGGTATCAGGAGTACTGGTTGCGACGATAATCGTATCAAGCTCGGCGGGTTTTAATCCTGCCTGCGCACAAGCCCTTTCAATTGCAATTGCCACCAAGTCCGATGTCGCCGTATTCTCATCAGCAATTCGGCGTTGGCGGATTCCAGTGCGCTCAACAATCCAGGCATCGCTTGTGTCCACCATTTTTTCAAGGTCAAAATTGGTCAGAATCTTTTCCGGCAACGCGCTTCCGGTGCCGACAATCTTAATTGACTTCATTCTGGATTTTAACGAGATTAGACATAGCCCCATGGGGATTTGAACCCCAGTCTTCTGGCTGAGAACCAGACGTCCTGGGCCGGACTAGACGATGGGGCTAACTTTTTAATGATATCAATTGCCGAAATCAGGTCAACCAAAAATGAAATTAACCCTGAGTTCCAACCGCCCGCTTTCCCGCCTTTTTCCGTACCCATTCGCCTCGATAACGAAAACCTTTGCCATGGTAAGGGTCTGCCGGTTTTATTGCCCGCATCCGTGCTGCGGTATCGCCCACAACCTGTTTATCGATGCCAGAAACAACGATTTCAAACATCTGCTCTTTTGTATCTTCCGGGTTGGGAACCTGATTTATTTCAACCGATATTCCCGGTGGCACGACAAAATCGACCGGATGAGAAAACCCACAACTGAACTGGACACCGGTCTTGGTTTTCTGGGCACGATAGCCCATTCCCCGTAACTCAACAACTTTTTGATAGCCGCTACTCACACCGACAATCATATTTCTGAGCAGCGCTCGCATCGTTCCAACATACTTGCGTTCGACTTCGGCAACGCCCTCAACCATCACCTCGCGGTTTCCGACCTTTACCTGAACGCCAGGATAAAGCAAAAGAGTCAAAGACCCAAGTTTACCTTTAACTGTAACCTTATCGGCTTCCGGTTTTACTTCGACGCCGTCTGGTATTAACAATGGACGATATGTCTTCGCCATAATTTACCACACCTTACAGATAACTTCGCCTCCGACTTTACGGCGACGGGCTTCGCGGTCGGTTATAATACCAGCAGGTGTTGAAATTATCGCCACTCCCAGCCCACCCATCACTCGCGGTAGGTCGCGATACCCAACATAGATTCTACGGCTCTGTTTCGACACTCGTTCCAGATTACGGATTACCGAACCACCATCGTCAAGATACTTCAAACTGATTACAATCCGTTTTTTTGTCCCCTCGCCTTCAACCCGAAAGTTGCTGATAAAACCCTCTTCAAGCAACACCCGGGCAATCTCATACTTTACCCGAGAATGGGGAACGCTTATCTCCTTAACCCGGGCAGCAATTCCGTTACGAATCTGGGTAAGGAAGTCAGAAATCGGGTCCAATGTAATCCTCCTTACCAGGTTGCCTTTCGGACACCGGGTATTTCACCCCGGAGTGCCAGTTCTCGGAAACAAAGTCGACACAATCCGAATTGACGATAATACGCCCGGGCACGAAAACAAACTTGGCATCGGTTGTGTTTCCGTACCTTAAACTTTGGCTCTCGTTGTGACTTAATAATCAAACATTTTCTTGCCATATCACTTCCTTTTTGCAAACGGCATACCTAATTCTTCCAAAAGGACGCGCGCCTCATCATCATGCTGGGCGGTTGTCTGAAAAGTAATTGTCATCCCAAACACCTTTTTAACTTTGGCAACTTCGACTTCCGGGAAAATCACCTGCTCGTTCACTCCGAGACTGTAACCGCCTCGACCATCAAAGGCATCGAGGGAAAATCCCCGGAAATCGCGAATTTTGGGTGCGGCAAGGTTAAAAAACCGGTCAATAAACTCGTACATCCGGTCACCGCGCAATGTCACCTTAACGCCCAGTGGCATACCCTCCCGGATGCGAAAAGCAGAAATTGCCTTTTTGGCATACGTCCGCACCGGTTTTTGTCCTGTAATCATCGCCAGGTCATCGGCAATTACATCAAGGACTTTTGAATCCTGAACCGCTTCCTTGGTTGTAACATTAATCACCACTTTTAGCAGTCGGGGAACCTGATGTTTGTTCTTATAACCAAACCGGGCAATAAGTGCCGGAACTACCTTATTTAAATAATGTTCTTTAAGCCTTGGTATCATACATCGATAATCTCTTCACAAACTTTACAAACTCGCACCCTTCTTCCTTCATGCTCCGCTCGTTTTACCTTCGCCTTCTTACCACATTTAGGACAGATAAGAACCAGATTGGAAACATCAATCGGGTTGGGCAGGTCGACAATTCCACCTGGCTTATCAGGTCCGCGGGTCCGCTGGTGTCGCTTTGCGAGGTTGACCCCTTCAACAATCGCCCGATAACTTTTACTTTCTTTATGCCATTCGATCCGGAGGATCTTACCACGGCGGCCCCGTTCCTCGCCAGTTATAACCTCAACAACATCACCTTTACGTAGTTGCATATTACACCACCTCAGTTGCCAGCGAAATGATTTTGGTAAACTTCCGCTCGCGCAGTTCCCTTGCTACAGGACCAAACACCCGTGTCCCCTTGGGTTCACCTTTATCGTCTATCAGGACACAGGCGTTATCGTCAAATCTTATATAAGTTCCGTCGTCCCGTCGGTACTCTTTTCTCGTGCGAATAACCACCGCTTTATACTTATCCCCGGGCTTTATCGGTCCGTTAGGCAAGGCGTCCTTAACAGTCACCAAAACCGTATCTCCCAACCAGCCGAACCGACGCTTGGAACCACCGTAAATTTTAATCACCATTGCCACCCGGGCACCAGAGTTGTCGGCAACATTAAGACGACTATATTCCTGAATCATAGTTTCTTCACCACCCGCCACCGTTTTAACTTTGACAATGGCCTTGTCTCCATAACCATAACCCGGTCCCCTTCCTTACATTCCGCCCGTTCGTCATGTGCATACAGTTTTGTTCTCTTACGAATGTACTTTTTATATTTGGGATGCTGCACGAGTCGTTCAGTTTCTACCACAACTGTCTTCTGCATCCTCGCTGAAATAACCGTTCCCAAAACAGTACGTCGTTCCTTACGCATTGGTGCCGCCTTCCTTCGACTCCTTCTCCTTCAATACAGTAAGGCATCGGGCTATTTCTCGCCTTAAAACACGTAACCGGACTGGGTTGGGCAACTGTTCGGTTGTCCGGCGCAGTTTCAACTTGAAGAGTTCATCCCGCAATTCTGCAACCTTTCGGGAGAGTTCTTCTTTCGACAACTCGCGCAACTCAGAAGCCTTCATAGGTAAACTCCTCACGCTCGACAAGTTTAGTCCGGCAGGGCATTTTACTCGCCGCCAATTTTAAAGCCTCCAGCGCCTCCGCCTTGGGTAAACCACCCAGTTCAAAAAGAACCCGGCCCGGCTTCACTACGCAAACCCACTCCTCCGGTGTTCCTTTACCCTTACCCATTCGCGACTCAGCAGGTTTTTTAGTCACCGGCTTGTCAGGGAAAATTCTGATCCACATTTTTCCTGTCCGCTTGAGAAATTTAGTTAGACACAATCGGGCGGCTTCAATCTGCCGGGCAGTTATCCAGGACGGCTCAAGGGCAACAAGTCCGAACTCCCCAAAATCGACGCGATTGGCGCTGGTTGCCTTCCCCTTCATTCGACCTCGCATTGCCTTGCGATACTTTACCCGTTTTGGCATCAACATAGTTTAACTCCCCGCTCTCGGTTCAATATCACCTTTATAAATCCAGACCTTGACGCCGCAAGTTCCGGCAATTGTCTTGGCAACTTCCACCGAATAATCTACATCGGCATTTAAAGTTTGTAAGGGCACCCGCCCCTCGCGATACCATTCGCTACGGGCAATCTCCGCACCACCCAATCTCCCGCCAACCATCACCTTGATTCCCAGTGCCCCGAGTCGCATTGCCTGTGTTACTGCCCGCTTCATCGCCCGGCGATGAGCAACTCTTTCTTCAAGCTGGCGTGCAATGTTCTGCGCAACAAGTTTGGCCTCAAGTTCTGGAACACGAACCACTTCAACGAGAATATGCACATCCCTGCCCACGAGCCGTTTAATCTCTTCCCGGAGCGCCTCCAGCGCCTGTCGTTTGGCACCGAATACCATTCCTGGCCGCGCGGTGTGAATGGTAATGGTTGTTCGGTCGGCAACCCTTCGAATCTCAATATTGGAAACCATCGCCTCGGCTAATTTCGCCTCAATGTACCGTCGGATCTTAAAATCCTCGAGTACGTAGTCGCGGTAACGCTTTTTCTCGAACCACGCCGACTTCCAGTCTTTCGTTATTCCCAAGCGAAAACCCAATGGGTGTGTCTTCTGACCCATACTAAGACTTCTCCTCCTTTGTTGCCACCTTGACATAAATATGGCACATACGGCGCACAAAAACCGACGCGGTGCCTCGGGGTCCAGGCATCAGTCGCTTCATTACATTGGGACCGGGGTCAATTCTGACTTCTTTAACAATCAGGTCTTTCTCCTGCAGTCGCGCCTTCCCTGCTTTGTTAATCGCATTGGCGACAGCAGACCTGAGTGTCTTTAACAACGGCTGCTTTGATGGCTTGGCTAAAAATGTAAGCGTTGCCAGCGCGGTGGGCACATCTTTATTTCGAATCAGCTCTGCTATCCGATTCATCTTTCTTGCTGAACCACGCTGAAATCTGCTTCGAGCGATTGCTTCCATTTCTTAATGCTCCCGTTTCTCCTCACCCGACTTTTCCTTACGCTGTCCGGAGTGTGCCCGGAAAGTCCGGGTCGGTGCGAACTCACCTAATCGGTGCCCTACCATTCGCTCGGTGATATAAACCGGTACAAACCTATTCCCGTTGTGAATTGCAATTGTTTGCCCGACAAACTCCGGCGGGATAATGCTCCGGCGCGCATAGGTTTTTATCACCCGTCTTTCGCCTTTTTCTACCAGCTCCTTTATGCGCCGGAACAATTTTTCATCGATATAAGGACCCTTCTTTAGCGAACGCCCCATCTTATGCCCTCCTGCGAATAATCAGTCGACTCGATTTCTTCTTCGGATTACGGGTCTTATACCCCTTGGCAATGATTCCCTTCTCAGAACAAGGGTGTCTGCCGCCAGAACTCTTGCCTTCGCCTCCACCCATCGGATGGTCAACTGGATTCATCGCTACCGCCCGGGTTCTTGGTTTCCTTCCCATATGCCGGCTCCTTCCTGCCTTGCCGATTGAAATGTCCTTGTGTTCAGGGTTAGATACTCGACCAATTGTCGCCCAGCAGCGCAAATCAAACTTGCGAATCTCGCCCGACGGCAACTTAACCACTGCCCAGCCCTCCTCTTTCGCAAGAATCTGCGCCGCCGTGCCAGCAGAACGCACCAAGAACGACCGGCTTGACGGATAAAGCTGGAGGTTGTGAATTTCCACACCAACCGGAATGTCGGAAAGGGGCATTGCATTACCGAACCTAATCGGCAGATTGTTACCAGAAGCGACCTGGTCGCCAACCTTTAAACCTTCAGGACAAAGTATATACCGGTACTCACCATCCGCATAGCAAACCAGCGCAATTCGAGCGGAACGGTTGGGGTCATATTCAATCGAAACAACCTTAGCGGGAATACCAACTTTATCTCTTAAAAAGTCGATTAACCGATAATGTCGCTTCTCACCACCACCGCGATATTTAGCGGTAATCCTTCCTTGATTATTCCTGCCTCCGGTCTTACGCAGAGGAACCGTCAAAGGTTTGTAAGGCTCCTCCCGGGTAATTTCACTAAAATCGGAGACGGTGTAATGTCTTCTACCAGGAGTGATTGGTCGATACTCTTTAATACCCATACTAATGCTCCAGCGCCTCAATCCTCTCGCCTTCTTTCAACTTAACTACCGCCTTTTTCCAGTCCGGTCGATGTCCCTCAAACATCCCCATCCGTCGCTTCTTGCCGGCAAAATTCATCACCCGCACCTCAGTCACATGTACTTTAAACATCTGCTCAACCGCCTGACGAATCTGATGCTTATTTGCATTCCGGCTCACGCGTAGCGTATAACTCCCCTCAGCCGCCTTGAGCCTTTCCGACTTTTCAGTAACAACAACACCTAAAATAATCTTAGTCGGGTCAATCATTTAACTCCCCATTGCAACAAGAAAACTATCGAGCCCTTTCTCCGTGAAAATCAACCTCTGATGAGTTATAACTTGATAGGAGTTCAACTGTGCTGCGGGCATAACATCTAACCAAGACACATTTTTACTCGCCCGCAACAGGTTATCCGAAGCCTTATCAACGAGTAAAAGTACCTTTTCACCTTTTTCTAATGGCGCAACTATCTTTTCGATTATCTTCACCAACTCTCGGGTCTTTGGTTCTCCAAGTTGGAAGTCTTCAATTATCTTAATATTATTTGCTTTAGCACGGGTGGTAAGTGCCAGTGCCAGCGCTTGTCGCCGAACCTTTTTCGGCAACTCGTAACTGTAATCTCTTGGTTTCGGTCCCCAGGCAATACCGCCTCCTCGCCAGATTGGCGAACGCCTGGAACCATGCCGTGCCCTTCCAGTGTGCTTTTGGGGCCATGGTTTTTTCCCGGTGCCCGAAACCTCTCCGCGTGTCTTGGTCTTTGCGGTACCCTGACGCTGATTCGCTAAATAACACCGTGCCGCCTCCCAGAGCAAACTCTTTGGTCCTGGACGGTTAAACCATTCGGATGGCAATTCCACCTGTTTCTTGACCTCTCCACTAATGGTTAGTACCTCCACCTCATGCCCCCTTCCGGATTAAAACCCGGGTACCACGATAACCAGGAACCGCGCCCCGAACATAAATTACACCCTGTTCCGGGTCCACCTTTACCACTTTGAGGTTTTTGATTGTAACCCGCTCACAACCGTAATGTCCCGGTAAAGTGCGACCGGGCAGCGCCCTTCCTGGCGAAGAACCGGCGCCGAGTGAACCAATACGGCGGTGTGACATCGAACCGTGTGAGGCAGGACCACCGTGCCAACCCCAGCGCTTCATTCCTCCGGCGAATCCCCGACCTTTTGTCCAGCCGGTAATATTCACAAATTCGCCCGGCTTAAAGATGTCCACCTTCAACTCCTGTCCAACCTGATAACCGTCCACGCTATCAACCCGAAACTCGCACACCTTGCCGAGCACCGGCACACCCGTTTTTTTAAACTGCCCTTGATAAGGCTTTGTCAATTGGCGCTTACTTGGCGCACCCTGACCAACCTGAACCGCAAAATAGCCGTGCTTCTCTTTGGTTCTCAAACCAACAACAACGCATTTTCCAACCTTAACCTCGGTCACAGGTACAACCTTACCCGACTCATCGTAAATCTGGGTCATCTCCCCTTTTTCGCCTACAAGTCCAATCATGCCGACTTTATCTCCACTTCTACCCCGGCAGGTACTTCAAGTTTCATCAAGGCATCCACCATCTCGGCAGTGGCGTTCGAAATCTCAATCAGCCGTTTATGGACTCGCAACTCAAACTGCTCCCGCGACTTCTTGTCTACATGAGGTGAACGCAAAACCGTAAAAAGGGTGCGCTTGGTTGGCAGCGGAATCGGGCCTGCCACCTGTGCACCGGTCCTCTTCGCTACATCAACAATGTCGCGTGCCGACTGGTCAAGCAGTCGGTGGTCATAGGCTTTTAACTTTATCCTTATCTTTTTTGAACTTCTTAATACACTCATTTTTTAAATAAAAACTACTATCTTTTCCTTTTCTGCTTCCGAGCTTTACTTTACCGGGGTCTTTACTTATCTAACTGTGCCTAAGGGCACTCTGACCCGAGTTTCACAAACACTGTCTTAAAATATACTAATTTAAAAACAGTTGTCAACAATTTTTTTTAAACGACCGCCTATACCCTATCACCCCACCTCTTTATATTAGCTATTAGAGTGAGATTTTAATATTAAGTCAAGTTAAGTCAAGCCTATCATTGGGGACGAAACACAGTACCCCTAAACCATCCGCCAGTTTATAATAGAACCCGAAACAGAAAAAGAAAAGCCGAGATAAAACAGCGTGGTCCAAATTTGCACCGGCGGGAATTGAACGGTACCTCTTAATTTGATAGTGGAGTTGCATCTTCAGCCTAAGCGCGCCTGCTCTATTGGACAGGTTGAAAGAAACGTATATCGGTTATCGCACCCTCTCTTTTTGCCTTCGGTTTAAGCACTGCAACTACCCTCATCCCAAAGCAAAGCTCTTCCGACTTCACACCGCCCAGACGATGAACAAGGAAAGTTGATGCACCGTCAAGTTTAATCAACCCTACCAGTTCTGGCTGTTCGAGCCGTTTGCCATCGAGCCCAAGATAAACCACCGTCCAAGACTCAACTGTCCCGGTCGGCCCAACCGTTACCCAGTTATCAAGGTGTTCTAAACATCGTTCACAGAAAATTCTTCCCGGAACGAACACCAGCCCACATCGTTCACACTTTGTTCCTATGAACTGCCCTTTTTCTTTAAGCGTTCGGAAAAAACGCTCGCCACCTAGCCCCACCGTATAAAGGCTATCAACCGGCAACTCACCAAACCAGACCTTAGTCTGGCTAATCTTTTCATTGCGTTGTTTCAGCGCCATCTTACTCCTCCCTTTACACTGGCTTCCAGTAGCAGATATCGGTAATTGCCCCTTCCCGCTGCGCGGGCTCTTTCCAAACCGCCTTCACTTTCATACCAACGTACACCTTTTTGGGGTCCACCTCACCTAATAGGTGCATTATTCCCATCCCCTTTGTTGCACCATCAATCTCAATCACTGCGGGAATCTGTGGTTCTTTAATCCTTTTCATATCCCAGGTTACATAACATAGCGAAAAAGTGTTCACTATACCTGTATCTTTGAGTTCCACCCATCCGTCGATATTACGGTAACACCATTCGCAAAAAAGCCGGGGCGGCACCATCACCCGGTGACATTTGTAACACCGCACACCCAAAATCTTTCCCTCTTTTAACCCGGCCAGATACCGACCTATTGCCACACCGGCATCCCAGCCGTACTTCGCGTCCGCCTTCCATCGTGTTGTAAGAACTTTGCCCTGCCTGAGCTCTTCGTCACTGAGACCGGTCCCCTGAAGCCCGCCTTCTAACTTTTGCTTACCGTCTTTCAGTATCTCTTGTCCGCCAACGCGACCGGGAGCAACTGGTTGGTAAATTTCCTTTCTTAGCTTTTTAACCTGTGCCATTTTCACCTCCTATACTCCTACAACCACAACTGCTCCAACCTGCATTAAATCACCCCATGCTTGGGCAACGCCGCGCTTTACCTTTCGCGCCACCTGACGCTTTCCTGCCTCCCCCCTTAACTGCCAGAAAAGTTCTGCCACCTTCATCAAACCAGCAGCGGCTATTGGATTACCAACCCCGAGCAACCCACCTGAAGGACAAACTGGCAACTCACCATCACGCTGAGTAACACCGTCTACGGTAAGTTGCGGCGCCTCTCCTCTACCGCACAAAAGCAGCCCCTCCATGTGGTGCAGTTCTTTGTAATCAAACGGGTCGTAAGGCTCGGCAATATGAATCTGATGACGTGGGTCAGTAACACCTGCCATCTTGTATGCCATCCTTGCTGCCTCTTCAACATAACGCGGATAACACAGGTCGCGATTTGTCCAGTAGGCGGTATCCAGGGACCAACCGACGCCCTCAATCCATACCGGTTTGTCGGTAACCCTTCGGGCAACAGTCTCGTTTGCCAGAATTACCGCCACTGCGCCATCCGAAACCGGGCTGACATCAAGCCTTTGTACCGGCCAGGCAAGAACTTCGGAGCTAAGGATATCATCCAGTGTAACCTTGCCGCCGAGTTGCGCTGCCGGATGGTCAAGAGCATTATTTTTGTTCTTCACCGCAACCAGGGCAATATCCTCTTTCCGTAATCCGTAGGTGGTCATATAGCGGTTCATCTCGAGCGCAAATATCCAAAGCAAATTTGGCTTTAAAGGTCGCTCGGTGGTGTGGTCAAAAATTGTAAGAAACGCCCCCTGGGGGTGAGGCTGGAAAGAGGACATCTTCTCCTCACACACCACAAGACAGGTATCGAAAACACCGGAAGCAACATGATACCACCCATGAGCAACGGCGAACACTCCGGTACCGCCGCCCACATAACACCGCATATAGGGCTTTCCCCAGGCACCGGCACCCGGTGACAGATACTCACCTTTCATATGCACACCATCAAAAGTGTCCGGGGCGCTACCTAACACGACGCCGTCAATCTGGTCAAGCTTCATCCCGCAACTATCCAGCGCCATTTTTGTTGCATAGAAGGCAAGTTCCTGACCGGTCTCCTGCGCCCGCCGCACGAACTTTGTCATTCCCACACCAACGATTGCTACTCTATTCCCCATTGCTCCTCCTTAAACAGTTAAAATTGCAACGGCGACACTTGTCGTCGGAAGCCCACGCCAAGCGTGAACCAGCGCGGTTCGGGGGTTGGGCAGTTGATTCTTTCCACAAGCACCACGCAACTCTTGCACCGCCCAATAGAACCGGGCAAGACCTGTCGCCTCGTAAAGATAACCCATCCCTAAGGCGCCACCCGACGAATTTACGGGCAAATTACCCTTCAATTCTGTCCGGCCCGATTCAATCCATCCTCTCAACTCACCTTCACCCACCAGCCGCAATTCCACAAGGTGCTGCAACTCCTTGTAAGAGTAAGTATCATCGACCTCGGCAAAGTCAATCTCCTTGGCCGGGCACTGAATACCTGCATGCCGATAAGCCATATCCGCTGCCTTGGTAACAAAATCCTGTCTTTCCCAATTGCGGGACTCCAAACTGAAAGAGCCATTACACCATCCAACGCCACTCAGAAACACCGGTTTTGCTCCGTTACTATACCTTTTCCGTAACCACGCCTCAGAAGCCAATACAACTACCACCGCACCATCAACCGGCTGAGCGATATCAAGTTCGGAAAGCGGAAAAGCCACCATCGGTGAAGATCGGAAATCGTCGTCAGAAAGTCTTGCCGCCCGCCCGGCTAAAGGATTGGCAAGTGCATTAGCCCGGTTCTTCTTCACCACCGCTGCACAGTGCTCGCGGCTCAAACCAGAGCGCTGGAGAAACAGGTTCATCTCCAGCCCGGCAATAAAAATGTTGTTCAAACCCAGCGGCCGATTAAAAACCGGGTCCTGAGCGCAAACCGCCACCCCATCCGGTGTCAGGATGTTTGATGCCTTAGAGTGTGCCTCCACCACCGCCACATCGAACTCGCCCGTCATTATTTGAAGCCACGCCGCCGCAATCCCATGCAGCCCTTCGCCGGAAATGGTATGCATCTGTTTGAGTGCTGCCCCCAGTTGGTCGGGCACATACTCATCAAATATGCTCGTTCCTTCATGGTAGTCCTCAGCGCAGGTTACAAAAGTATCCACATCGCGCCGCGGATCGATACCCGCATCCTCATAAGCCTTTACTGCCGCCTCAAACATCAGTTCCTTATAAGAAACATCGGGCGAGATGGAACGAAACTGGGTTGCGCCGATGCCGACAACCGCTACTTTATTTGTCATTGTGCCTCCTTGAAAATCAACCTTCTCGGGAAATTTACCATAAAAAATTTACGACGCACGGACTGGATTATACCCCGAAAATGTTTTGTGTCAATGAAAAACCCGTCAGATTCGGACGATTGACTTATGACAGTTCCAGTTGCATTCCAACGTGAAAATGCTTGTCATCTTCCCCCGAAAACCTGGGAGCACCCTTATTTGACAAACACGGTAAGACTCTCTATCCTTCACTATCAAGGACAATCATCCGGTGCATAAATCGCTAATCCTTTCTACCATCAGCCTTCCCTTTCTGATACTTTTCCTGCTACTACCATCGCGTCGTTACAACACCGATGGCTTTCGGGTCCTCGCCACACTTCACCGGGTAACAGTCAGTCCTGAAGGCACTAGACAGTTTACCCCTCTTAACTGGCAAACCGCCTACCAGCAACCTTACTACTTCCGCCAGAATGTCCAAAAACATTTTTTATTTCCTATTTACGCCTACACCGCCTTCCGCATCTTTCGACTGTTCCGATACCAAGACAACGGCGTCAAACCATTGCAAACTGCCAACGCCATTTCTGCCACCATTACCCTGCTGTTGTTTGCTTTTCTTTTCACAACTCACTCCTACCCGCTTTCCACCGTAATCATCGCAACCTTGGGACTGGGTTTATCGAGCGCCTTTGCCGCCCAGGCAACCAACATCGCCGAGGTAGTGCCCGCAACAACCCCCTTGACACTGGCGCTTATTCTTATTGAAAAAAGAAAACCGTTTATCGCGGCGATTTTTCTCGGCATCAGCGCCGCCTTTTACCTTTTGTCCCTGTTTGTTGTCCCTTTTCTCATTTTATTGTTTTTGGGCCGAACACCGCGCCGCATCCCGCTCTCCCTTCTTATCATCCCGCCCATAACAACTCTTTTCATCTATTTAACTGTCCTTATCCCTGCCGGCAACAAAAACCTGCAGGACCTCCTGACCGCGCTCTTCTTTTTACCGGAACAGGGCACATTTGGCGGATTCAAACTGTCGAATTTCATCTCTACCCCGCTCGGCTTTATATCCAGTATCCTTCCCGTACTCCCCGAAAACTTCTCCGGTATCAAAACCGCACTTGCCACCCGAAACCCGCCCCCACTCCTGCTATTAACCTCAATCATCATTGGCATTCTACTTCTGACCCTGCCACTGCTAACGGCGCACAAAAAAGTGCAACGAACACCGGGCATCGCCCTGCTCATTACCAGTCTGGTCACCGCCCTCTTCTGGGACCCCTATCATCAGAAAATCTGGCTCTATGGAGTTATCGGCTTCTGGCTTGTTCTTGCCCGTCTCCGCCATTTACGCCTCTTCATTTTACTTATCCTGTTTATATTGATCCCGCTTAACATCAACGCCCTCATCAAAAACCACCAACCAAACCGAAAATGGCAAACCGCACAAAAACTTGCTCGCTTTCTACTTTTTGAACAACACCCCGGAAACAAAAAAGTTGTATTTGGTAACTGGGAACCGGAATTTGACTACCTCACCGCCTTTCTGCCCGACACCTGCCTTATCTCAATACCCGACCTCATCCTTGAAATTAGAAGAGACTCCAGCCGATTCCATTCAACAATTGACTCCATCAAACTGAGTTGTCCGGCAGCCGCAGTCTATTTTGTCAACACCTTCAACCGCACCAAACAACAGTTAGAAAAGTTATATGTTCACCGCCTTAAATTCCCCTATATCCTCACCTGGCTGGAGAACCAGCGCCCTTTTACCCAGCCCTTATGGCATGACCCGTTAACCGGCACCACCCTCTACCAGCTCTCCAATTAACACCCGAACAACCGCTTGACCACGCTTTCGTTTTCGTTAGATTTAACCTGTATGAAAATCCACGAATATCAGGCTAAACAGATTTTTGCCCGGGCGGGAATCCCAACTCCCCGCGAGGTAATGGTAAAGACACCTCTGGAAGCAAAACAGGCAGCGGTTGCGGTCGGCGTTCCTGCGGTACTCAAAGCCCAGGTCCTGGTTGGTGGCAGAGGCAAAGCCGGTGGTGTCAAACGCGTCGATCGATTTGAAGATGTCCAACCGACCGCCGAAACAATCCTCGGGATGTCAATAAAAGGGTTAAAAGTCACAAAACTCCTCGTCTCGGAATGTGTCCCGATTAAATCCGAGTTCTACCTCGGTATAACGATAGACCGTTCCGCACGGCAGCCGGTTCTACTCGCATCCGCCGCGGGTGGCGTTGAGATTGAAGAGGTAGCGAAAACCAGCCCGGAAAAAATACTTAAGGCGGAAATCGACCCCTTGCTCGGCATCCTCCAATTTCAAACCCGCAACATCGGCTTTTCCCTGTTCAACGACCTGAAATTGGCCAGCACCTTCAGCACCCTCTGCCAAAAACTGTACCAGATATTTGTCCAGCGCGACTGCTCGCTTGTGGAAATCAACCCGTTGGTATTAACAGACGCGGGCGCACTGCTTGCCTTGGACGCCAAAATCAACTTTGACGACAACGCCCTTTTCCGCCATCCCGAAAACGAAGCGTTACGTGACCCGGAAGGTGAAGAACCCAAAGAAATGGAAGCAAAAGCCGCCGGTCTTTCTTACATCAAACTCTCCGGCAATGTTGGCTGCATCGTCAACGGTGCTGGTCTGGCAATGGCGACGATGGATTTAATCAAACGCTACGGCGGCGAACCGGCAAACTTCCTTGATGTTGGTGGCTCATCATCACCCGAAAAGATGGTAACCGCGATGCGCATCATCCTCTCCGACCCCAATGTTAAGGCAATCCTCGTCAACATCTTCGGCGGCATCACCCGCTGCGACGACATCGCCCAGGGGCTCATTGCCGCAACCGAGAAAGCCAAAATCAAAGTGCCCATTGTCGCCCGACTGGTGGGCACCAATGCCGAAAAGGCGTGTGCCCTGCTTGCCGATAGTCCGGTCTTAAGTGCCACCGGAATGAGTGAAGCGGTCAAACTGGCGGTTATTAAAGCAAAGGAGGCAAGATGAGCATCCTGATTGACCAGAACACGCGATTGATTGTTCAGGGCATCACCGGCCGAGACGGCGCCTTTCACGCCCGATTGATGAAAGAGTATGGCACACAAGTTGTTGGTGGTGTAACCCCGGGCAAAGGTGGACAGGAGATTGAAGGCATACCGGTTTTCAACTCGGTTGCGGAAGCGGTCCAGACAACTGATGCCAACGCATCAATCATCTTTGTGCCTGCTAACTTTGCGGGCGATGCGCTACTCGAAGCGGCTTTCTCCGGTGTAGAACTTATCGTCTGCGTCACCGAAGGGGTCCCGGTACTTGATGCAATCAAGGCAATTGCGGTCGCCCGAACCCGTGGCGTCCGGATTGTTGGTCCCAACTGCCCCGGTGCAATTTCGCCCGGAAAGGCAAAAGTTGGGATAATGCCCGCTACCGCATTCCGGCCTGGGCCGGTCGGCATCGTTTCCCGTTCCGGAACCCTGACCTATGAGATTGCCGCCAACACCGGCAAGTTCGGTCAATCAACTGTGATCGGTATCGGTGGCGACCCGGTTATCGGCACAAACTTCATTGACTGCTTAAAAATGTTTCAGGACGACCCCGAGACCAAAGCAATTGTCATCGTGGGCGAGATTGGTGGTAGTGACGAAGAAAAGGCAGCCCAGTTTGTCCAACAATATGTAAGAAAACCGGTATTCGGCTTCATCGCGGGTCAGACCGCGCCCCCAGACAAAAGAATGGGTCATGCTGGCGCCATCATATCTGCCGGTTCCGGCACCGCCCAAGAAAAGATTCGGGCGTTCCAGTCCGCAGGCATTGATGTTATCTACGAACCCGAGGAACTGGCAGAAAAACTTAAGGCAAGAATAATGTAACATTTTAGTAACCTGGTACTTAATCCATAAAACCCATAAGCCGGTTCAACAACCACGAGACCGTGCCTCAGATAGCCAAACCAGCATGAGGGCCTTTACAGTTCCCCAAAATCACCGCCCCTTACTCCATATCCGGTATTACAAATCAGAATCCGGAAAAGCAATCTCCAACTCACCCCTTAATTAAACCGGCTAACCAATCATCGAATCGCTCTGGGAACCGCTCCCTGAGTCGTTCCCTGACTCACTTCCTGAACCCTTTCCTGTATCCTATCTACCGACATTCGAATTGCAATATTAATTTTAACAACGCTTTTACCCTCGCCACGACAGAAAGAAACAGGAATAATTATAGAGAAAAAATGCAATTACCGAAAGCCTTCTATTTCACCCGTATTACCTTGCCGGTAAAATTTTTACCGTCTGCCGCAACGATAATGTAATAAACCCCTTCGGGCAACTGCTGGCTCATTTCATCTCTGCCATCCCACATAAAACTGTACCCGCCCGTTAATCTGACCCCATTACTCAACACCCTTATCTTCCTGCCCGACTGGTCAAATATATTTATTGAAACAGGACGGTTTAAGCCGAAGATGTTAATTGTGGTCCTTTCTTTGAAGGCAAACGGAAAGCAACGGACCCATCCAGCACTTTTGTTTTCTGCTTGTTCAGTGATACCGGTCAAGCGGTTGGTGGAAAACCAGATTTCTGCTTTGCCCGAGCGCATATCCTGCCAGACGATATAGGCACAACCTTCACCATCAACCGCAATACTCGGGTCCCATTGCTGAACCGAGGGCATTAAACTCACTGGTTCCCTTTGCTGCCAGGTGAGCCCAAAGTCAGTTGAACTTGTATAATAGATATTCCAGATTTGATTCTGCCTCTCGGCAATCATCAAGGCAGTATGGACTGTACCTTGACGGTCTATTGCCAATTTTGCACCCTGAGTAAACGAACTGTAAATCGTATCCAGTTCAGTTACTAAAACCTGTTCACCCCAGGAGTCGCCCTGAACAAAATAGGTTCTCGCCATTGTGACTGATTGGTTGCTGCCAGTTCTGCCGCCGGTGTAATCGGTAATTATGTGTATTTCATCAGCAACGATATGGGGCATCCGGCAGTAAGCAGAAAATGTGTCCAGTTGAAACCCGGGTGAAAAACTCCTGCCCCTGTCGGATGATTTATAGAAATGAGAATGGAGCACAATCTGACTGCCCTGACGGACGGGCGCATCCGCTACTATTAAATAGTGATTTGTTCCTGGTTGTACAAAAACATCCGGCGGATAGCAATTAAAAGAGACGGTGTCATCGTCGACTCGGACATCAGTTCCCCAGGTTCTACCCCCATCGGTTGAAACATCGGCATAAACCCTCAAGTATGAACTTCGCTGGTCGGTCCAGGCACAGAAAAGGTTGTCTGCAGTATCAATCGCCAGTTTGACCCAGCCCACCGGCACCATCGAAGGATTGTCATCAACCTGCACCGGGTCTGTCCAGGTTTCACCCATATCGGTTGAGCGAACAAAATGGATATGCCCCCGACTGCCATCGACCCGGTCAACATAAATCAGATATACGGTTCCGTCTCGTGCCACCTGCAAATCTGGATAACAGGCAAACCGGTTTCCCCGCCGAACAATGATATTTTCACTGAGCCAGGTTCTGCCACCATCAGTTGACCGCTGAAATGCAATATCACTTCGCTGAACGGTTAAAGGCACCGAATCGTCCTCAAATGCCACATAGATGGGTTGAACGCCAGCAGTATCAGGACCAATCGCAATCTCGGCATGATAGCAGGCGTAGTTTAGTCTATTCTCCCGGTCAACCCGCACCGCAGGAATAAAATCGGCTCGACTGAAATTGAACAGGAGTAAAATGATGGTAGAGAAGAGAAAACGATTAATCAGGGTATGTCTGTTATAGTTACTCACAGTTCACTCTTTGTGCCCTGCCGCTGCCAGTATATCAAGGTGCCAAGGGTGCCTTCCTTCTCCTTGACCAGGATGCAATACAACCCTTCATTCGCTTTTTCATCCTCTTTTATTTTCCGATAACTGTTTACTATTACCTGGTCAGAAAGTGAACTGCTGCATTCAACATCCAAAAACAGGTTTGCTACCCGCTCATCATAAAATTTCCGAACAACTGGTAACGAATCAGTTGTCCGAAAGACATAAAACCGGTTAATTTCTTTTTCGTCGGTTGAAGCAGAATAGTCAATTACACTGGCACCCGGATAGTTAAGTTCTGGCGGAAAATCGAGCAGGAAATCGCTCAATTGACTCTGACTTAGCCTGAACTTCTTTTCGACCTTTTTACTCGGGACGTTACTACAACTTAGCATAAGGATCGCACAAACGATTGGGACGATTACGGTGCCCTTCATATTGACTTTTTTCTCTTTCTTAAACCATCAAAGATAGGAAATTGTAAAATGACATTTGGAAATGTCAATATTAATTTGAAAGCACGCGGCTAACCGGCTAATAGCAAACGAAGGCTGTTGCTTTCGCAATGAGGGCAGGCGCGTTCTTCGGGCTGGCCCGGTGTCCAGTGATGAGTTGATTCTTTGCCGCAGCGGAGGCATACAAACGACATCTCACCGGCAGTCTTGGGCTCAGTTCGTACGGCTACCCTGGGAGGATTACGAAGAATCTGCTTTGTCTGCTCAATCTCCTCTGGTGTCACCGACGCCCTGAGCCTTTCCAGTTCCCCCATTGTTTTGACAAACCGCGGTGCCTGCGCCGCAGAAATCCACTCCAGTTGCAGCCTTTCCGGTCGAATCCCCCACGCCTCAAGTTTGTCCCATAGTTTTTCGACCCGACGCTGGGTCTGCCGGTTAGCATTGAGGTAGTGGCAGTCCGCATAGTGACACCCCGAAACAAGAACGACCGGGGCCCCGAGTGCAAATGCTTTGAGCACAAACTTTTCAGCAACGCGGGCGCTGCACATCGTTCGAATCAAAACCTGTGTGGGTGGGTACTGCGACCGTGTCAGCCCAACCGTATCTGATGCCGCATAGGAGCACCAGTGGCAGGCAAACACAATCGCTTTCGACTCGGGTTCTTCTGCTAGCGCCGCCTCAATCTGAGCAATAATCTGTTCGTCCGTGAACTGATGTGCCTCAATCGCCTCAAACCGACACTCTGCCGCACAATTGCCACAGCCGGCACAGACGGCATCAATCGCCTTTGCCGGCGCACCCCGTTGCCACTCGACCGCTTTAAATGTACAGACCGGTGCGCACATGCCACAAGCACGGCACTTATCGGTTATAACCTCCACCGTATTGGGCTCTGCCGCCAGTGAACTTTGTGCCAAAAGCCGCGCCGCTCGCCCCGCCGCCGCACTTGCCTGTGTCACCGAATCCTTGACATCTTTTGGTCCTTCGGCACACCCGGCATAAAAAACCCCGCGTACTGGCGAATCAACCGGTTGCAGTTTCGGGTGTGCCTCAAGAAGGAAACCTTCCGGATGGATTTGCAGCGCCATAAGTTGTTGAATCGGCTTGGTCTCAGGCCTTGGTTTGACTCCGGTCGCCAGCACCACCAGTTCCGCGATGTGTTCTTCAACCTTACCGGTTTCGGTGTTTTCCACATAGAGTTTTAGATTGCCCGTTGCTTTATCTTCAATCACTTCACCTGGAATCCCGCGAATATATTTGACACCGAGGCGCCGGGAACGCCACAACATCTCTTCAAACCCTTTACTGAAGGCGCGTAGGTCGATGTAGAAAACTTTGATGTCCATATCCGGGTAATGCTCTTTAAGCACCAGACTGTCTTTAATTGTGTTCATACAACAGATGTTGCTACAGTAGGGCGTACCCTGTTGCACACAGCGCGAGCCGACACACTGAATAAAGGCGATGCTGTCCGGGCGCCGCCGGTCACTCAGCCGGATGAGTTCACCGCCAGTTGGTCCTCCCGAGGATGCCAGTCGCTCAAACTCCATTGCCGTTATCACATTTGCTGCCCGACCATAGCCGAATTCGGCGCGTGGCAACGGGTCAAACGGCTCCATTCCGGTAGCAACGATAATTGCACCCACCTCAAAGTTGAACTCTTTGTCCTGAGCGTTCAAGTCAATGCACTTCTTTTCGCACGCCTGAGCACATTTGCCACAGGCAATGGGGTTTAAGCCAAGACAGTCATCGGGATTGAGTACATAAGCCGCCGGAATCGCCTGCGGGAACGGCTGGTAAATCGCATGTCTCAACCCAAGCCCTAAATTAAACTCATCCGGAACCAGTTGCGGGCAAACCTGGGCACATTCGCCACAGGCGGTGCACTCCCGCTCATCAACAAATCGCGCCTTCTGCCGAACCGTTACCTTAAAGTCACCAACATGACCGGCAACTTCTTTGACCTCGGCAAGGGTCAGGAGTTTGATTTTCGGATGCCGACCGACATCCGCCATCTTGGGCGCAAGTATTCATATCGCACAATCCATCGTCGGATAGGTTTTGTGCAACTGCGCCATCAACCCACCGAGCGAAGGTTGACGCTCCACCAGATATACCTGATGACCCGCATCTGCCAGGTCAAGACTCGCCTGAATCCCGGCAACACCACCGCCAATTACCAGCACCGCATCCTTTATGGGGAAACGACGCGGGCTAAGCGGTTTCAGTGCCCGTGCTTTTGCCACCGCCATTCGAACCAGACTGCACGCCTTTTTCGTTGCCCGCTCCGGCTCAAGGGCATGAACCCAGGAACACCCTTCCCGGATGTTCACCATCTCCATAAGAAACGGATTCAAACCCGCCTGTGCCACGCAGGCACGAAAAGTAGGCTCGTGCATCCGTGGTGTGCAAGCCGCCACCACCACCCGATTGAGGTTGAATTCGGCAATCGCCTTCTGAATCTCCTTCTGCCCTGGTTCAGAGCAGTTGTAGAGGCTGGTTACCGCATAAACCACATCGGGTAAGGTTTTGACGTAATTCACCACCTCTTCGACATTGACGGTGCCGGCGATGTTGGTGCCGCACCGGCAGACAAACACGCCGATTCGCGTCTCTTGACTCATCGCCTTATTCTACTCCTTATCGCTTATAAAATCAATTAAATTCACAATCCGCAGCGCATCTTTGTTACCCCGGCTCAATTGGGCGCAGCGGAGATGAATTTCACACCTACTGCAGCCGGTAATAAGAGTTTCCGCATTTACCGCCTGCCACTCCTGCAAGCGCCGATCCTGAAGCAGTCTTACCGCCGCTCCACATTCGAGCCACGATGTGCCCCCACAACACAACGCTTCGGTACGGTTATGCTCCATCTCAACCAGCTCAACCCCGTTGACTTCGGTAATCAACTGACGCGGCGCATCTTCTACCCCTAAATGTCTACTCAATCGGCACGGGTCATGGTAGGTAACCCGCAATCGCTTCCCATTGCCAATGGGCTTAAACCCGTGCTCCAGTAAGAACTCACTTATGTGTCTTAATCTCAACCCCAACAATCGGGTTCCGGCAATACGCGGGTAATCCAGTTTGAATGTCCGCAAACACTCCGGGCAGAGAAATACCACCTCTTTCACCCCTGCATCCTGCAATCTATCTAAGTTGTGCCGGGCAAGTTTCCTTACGGTACGGACATCACCCATCCATAACAAATCGTGTCCGCAACAACGCTCATCAGAAAGCACCACCGGCTCAATTCCCAATCGGTTCATAATCCGTACCGCATTACGCAATGTTTCAACTGGATTCACCCCCAATTCCTTAAACAGCACATCAAAATAAGGTGCGCATCCCGTCCAGAGGGCGGTTTCGCCTTTATCAACAACTCGCAGTTCAGCACCAACCCAGTCCCGCCGATTCTGAATCAAAGCCGTTTTTGCCATCATTCTACCCAACGTTTGCACAACACCATCGTGTGCCAGCACCGGCTGTGTTCCCTCCTGAAATGCTAGCGCCCTTAACCGCAACATCTCTTCCGCAATACTCTTTCCAGTGGGGCAAACTGTTTTACACATATCACACCCTAAACAGGCATAAATGACCCTCGTATTCACAACCGTATTTTCGGTCAACGCCTTTTGCAGCAACCGCCGCGGTGAAAAACCAAGACCGGTTCGGGCAACCGGACACACTCCGCTACACCTACCACAGTCAATACATACAAAATCACTTTGTTTGACAACCTTTTCAAAATCTTTATCACCGAACTCCTGCTCTGAGTTAACCGGTTGTTTGTTGAGAAACTTCTCTTTCACTCCCGCTGTTCTCACGAACAAATCATCAAACGAAACTGGTCCAGACACGGTAACGAATTGAACTTGTCCAGGATTAAACCCCATCAGCTTTAAAATCTGCCGGCTCATTTCAACCTGTTTTCGGGCATTTTGTGCACCAATCTCGTGCCGGCACTCCTGCTCCAAACAACCGAAAAGTACAACCCGGTCGGCACCATACTCAAAGGCACGCAATATCGAACCAGTTCCCACCTGACCGATACAGGTTACCCTCCGATACCCGAACCCGTTTTTCAACAAAAAATCTGCTGACACCTGCCCGGAAACCCGCTCACAGATGAAAGCAAAGCTTCTGATTAAAGGCGACTTACTTTCCATCGCTACCGGTAAAAACTGCCGCCGCTAATTTGAAAGAACTCTGGAGTGCACCGCTCGGACAAACAGGTAAACAGTTACCGCATCCCCGACAGCGCTGGTTGTCAACGACCGCAACCTGAATACCTGAATACCACACCTGCCTGCTAATCGCCTCATGGGGACAAATCTCAACACACCTTCCACATCCGCGACACAACTCCTTCTCTACTTTAACAACCAAAGGCTGAATTACCGCTGGAATTGTCTCGTTCCCTCTGCCGACATTAACTTGTAACTCCACCGCCAGTTCTTCAACATTATCGGGCAAAACAGTTTCCAGGGAATGAATCCGCATTATCACCGAATCAGATTTGTCAACAGTCTGGACTACCACCTGATGTTTCGGACAGGTCCGATGGCAGCGAATACATTCCCCACAAAAACCACACCGTAAACAGCGCTCCGCCTCCTGAACCGCCTGCTCCGGTGTTAACGGTGCCTCAACCTCGGCAAAGATGTTTCGCTTTTCGGGCGCCAGGAGTCCTAACTTTACCCTGCTCTTGGGCACCGCGGTTAGAACCGGCACCTGAACTTCAAGTTGCACTTCAGAAACTGCTACCGTCTCATCTTGGTTGCTGATAAATTTATGAATCGCCTTTGCACCCCGATGACCACTGGCGATGGCATCAATCACCGTTGCCGGGCCACTTGCCGCATCGCCCCCGACAAAAACCCCAACGGGCAATTGATTTACATCCTTTTCCACCTTCTGGCCCAGTGCGGTGATGACCCAATTAGCACCAATCACAAAAAGCGAATCCGGAATCGGTACCGGTTTTCTCCGCCCCGACTCATCGGGCGCGCCCAGCGTATTTCGGACACATTTCAATCCGGTAACCTTGCCATCCTTATAAACAAACTCTACCGGCTGGGTCAGATACTCAATTCTGACACCCTCTGCCTCTGCCTGGGAAATCTCCTCTTCATCGGCAGGCATTTCTGTTCTGCTTCGGCGGTAAACAATCCAAACCTCTTCAGCCCCTAACCGCTTTGCCACTCTTGCGGCGTCAATCGCCGAATTTCCACCGCCAATCACCAGCACCCTACCAAGCAAATTTTTAATATCACCGGAAAACGCCCTTTTCAAAAATGAAAGCGCATCAATCACTCCGGTAAGTTCATCCTCCAAAGCCAGCCCCAGAGTCAAGCTTTTCTGACAACCCGGAGCATAAAACACCGCCGCATAACCATCTTTTAGAAGTTGTGCCGGCTCGTCAATTTTTGTTCTGGTAAAAATTTCCACTCCCAATCCGAGAATCGAGTCAATCTCCTGTTCAATAACCGACCGAGGCAGACGAAAAGGCGGAATACCCCATAACAGCATACCACCAGGTTTTTCCTGTGCCTCAAAAATCGTCACCTGATACCCTAACCGAATTAGGTCGTTTGCCGCAGTCAAACCCGCCGGACCAGCACCGACAACCGCCACGCGTTGCGGCTGTTTAACGGTGTCTTTTGGTAATGCCGCCTGGGGTTGATTGACCGCATAATCGGCGATGAAACGTTTCAGGGCTCTGATTGCGACCGGTTCATCCAATTCCGCCCGACGGCACTCTTTCTCACAGGGATGGGTACAAACGCGGCCGCAGATTCCAGGAAAAGGATTGGTCTGTCGCACCACTTCCAGCGCCTGGACAAATTTGCCGGCGGCAATTAACCCAACATAAGCCTTGACATTAACACCAGCCGGACAGGCAACCCGACAGGGCGACGGTGGCGCAGGCACGATTTGAAACTCCCGCTCCCCAACTCGTAAACTCGCCCCCTTCCCATAAAGCATCTCCTTGAAACTCAGCCATTCCTTTGCCGTGTTCACGCCCGCCTCTTTTCTATTCCAACCTGATACCCCTTCTCCAGCGCAATAAGATTTTTTTCCAGGAGTCGCGCCGGCAGTATGTCCTGAACCGCTTTAATTAGAGCCTCCTTGGGCACAACGCCGGTCACCGCAACCAAAAATCCAAGCATTACCATATTGGCATACATCCGATTCCCAAGCCCCTCGGCAATTCTTGTCGCCGGAATGGCAAACTCCTTGACCCGGCCCAGGTGGTTATGCGGTCGTACCAGATTTTCCTCCCAGATGAGCACGCCGTTATCCTTCAATGTGGGCTCAAACTTTTCATAGGCTTCTTGGGACATTGCCACTAAAATGTCCGGCGCTGTCAGATAAGGATAAAGCACCCGCTCCTCAGAAATAATCAACTGTGCCGAACAGGCACCCCCTCGCGCCTCGGGCCCGAAACTTTGCGTCAAGGTGGCATACTTATTATCATAAAGCGTTGCAGCACGGCCTAACACCATCCCCATCATTATAATGCCCTGGCCGCCAAATCCGGAAAGTTTAATCTCCATCTTCCATTGGTCCTTGATACGGGACAAACTTTTCGCCCACAGTCGTGCGCAAAAATTGGTTCATAATCTCAAGGTAAGTGGGCTTTTGCTTCTGAACAAACCTTCCAACAACGATTGGACCTTGATAGGTTATTTCGCACTCCCGGGTGTCAATATCGTTCCTGACGACCGACCTTTCCTTATAATACTTCACAATCTCAAGGCCCGAGCCCAACTGATTGCGCCGGCCATAAACCGTCGGGCAGGGCGAAATCACCTCAACAAAACTGAATCCCGAGTGCATTAAAGCCTCTTTGAATGCTTGTGTCATCTGTCGGACATGAAGCACAGTCCAGCGTGCCACATAGGTTGCCCCGCAGGAGTCAACAAGAAATGGAATGTTAAACGGGTGCTCAAAACTGCCGTAAGGCGCCGTCGTCAACTTCGCGCCCTGGGGTGTCGTTGGGCCAAACTGACCGCCCGTCATCGCATAGTTGAAATTGTTTACACAGATTACGGTCAAATCCATATTGCGCCGCGCTGCATGAATAAGGTGGTTACCGCCAATCGACACCAAATCACCGTCGCCGGAGATAATCACCACCTTCAGTTGCGGATTGCCCAATTTTAAACCAATCGCAAACGGTATCGCCCGGCCATGGGTGGTGTGAAATGAATCAAGGTTTACATAACCAGCGGCGCGGCCCGTGCAACCGATACCGGACACAACTACCAAATCCTGCCGGGGAATGGCACTCTCCCGCACCGCCGTCAGAAAAGAGTTCAAAACTATACCCAGGCCACAGGTCGGACACCAGATATGGGGTATGCGGTCCACCCTTAACAGGTCGTCAAGCGGGTGCTGTTCCAGCCCGGCGATATTGACCGTCGCTTCACTCATCGCGCACTCTCCATTATCGCCTCAAAGATGTCTTTCGGGTCATGAACCCAACCACCACAATGGGGAACATGTCGCGTCTGCGCCCAACCCCCCACCACCCTTTGCAGCTCCAGATACACCTGACCCAAATTTATCTCGGGCATAACAAACGCCTTTACTCTCTTTGCCAGTTGTTTAATCTTACTTTCCGGGAAGGGCCAGACCGTAATCAACCGCAACATCCCGACCTTCACACCGCGTGCCCGGGCGTCTTCAATCGCCTTGAACGCCACCCGGGCACTGATTCCGTAAGCGACAACAACCACCTCGGCGTCGTTTAGTTGGTACTCATCTACGATAACTATTTTCTCCCGATTCTTGCGGATTTTTTCAACCAGATGGGTAACGCACCAGTTCTGACACTCGGCATTTATCACCGGATAACCCCGTTCATCATGGGTCAATCCGGTAATATGAATCCGGTAATCCTTTCCTGCCCGGACCATCGCGGGTACACCATCCTCCTCGGGTTTAAAAGGGCGATACTGTTCTCGCGGACCACGATACCACCTTCTTGGTACCAAACGGATTTTATCTGGCTCCGGGATGACCACCTTTTCGGTCATATGGCCTACACATTCATCCATCATAAACAAAACCGGGACTCGGAATTGCTCGGCGAAATTAAAACAGGTAATCGTCAAATCGAAACACTCCTGTGGTGAAGCCGGTGCCAGAGCGATAATCTCATAATCCCCGTGCGAACCCCACCGGGCTTGCATCATATCTTGCTGCCCGGTTAAAGTGGGTAATCCAGTTGAAGGACCACCCCGCTGGACATTAACTACGACACAGGGGGTTTCAGTCATCACCCCGAGCCCGATATTCTCCTGCATCAACGAAAAACCAGGACCCGAGGTAACAGTCATCGCTTTAGTTCCTGCCCATGCTGCGCCCAGCACCGCCGCAATTGAAGCCAGTTCATCTTCCATCTGAATAAATGTACCGCCAACCATCGGGAACCGCTGGGCAATTCGTTCCGCAATCTCGGTGGAAGGGGTTATTGGGTACCCGGCAAAAAAACGACAGCCAGCCGCAATCGCCCCCTCAGCACAGGCGTGGTCACCATCAAGAAAATGTGCTCCGGTCAGCACAACATCACTGTTCCTCACCTGTGCCCCCGGTCATTACCTTCTCGGATTCCTGGTCCGGCGTTGTCCAGATGGCGAATTCGGCACAGATAGCAGTACACAATCCGCAATCAACGCAACGCTCAGGGTATTTGACAATCGGAGGGTGATAACCCCGCCGATTGAAATCGGTTGAGGCTTCAAGCACCTGTTTCGGACAAAAGGTAATACAGAAACCGCATCCCTTGCATCGCTCAATCAGGATGTGAACAATACCGTGGGGTGGCTTCTTTTGCTCCGCATCTAAAGGTTTGCGCCACAGTTTCATCGATGTAGAAAGTTGATTATAAAAGTTAAATTTGGAGGGTCAAGAAAATCTGCCGGCAGGCACAAATCACAAAAACGTTCTTGGGGGAAAAGCCCGCTAACTGATAAATTCGATAACTCGTTTTATGGCATAACATTCTTACATTTCAGTATGACTCTATCTCATCCTTGACTTCGCTTCGCACCTTCCTAAAATAAATTTGGTCGGATATAAGACCGAACTTTGTGACCGATGCGAGGATGGCGGAACTGGCAGACGCGCCAGACTTAGGATCTGGTCCCGAAAAGGGATGGGGGTTCAACTCCCCCTCCTCGCACCAGTTGAAGTGGATAAACTAAAGGAGTGAAGTTTGGAAGTTGCGGTTAAATCGCCCAAAGAGTGGTTAAGGGAAATCGAAGTAGAAATTGAACCGGAAAGGCTAAAATCCCGCATCGAAGGGCTACTCGAAGAGTACCGGGGACGTGCCGAAGTGCCGGGTTTCCGTCGTGGCCGCGTTCCCAAGTATATTATGGAACGCCGCTTCGGCTCTGCCCTTGAATCTGCGGCAGTAGAAGAAATTGTTGAGCAAACCTTAACTGCCGCGCTGGAAAAACATTCCATCAAACCCGCTTCCCGCGTGCAATTTCTTGACCTTGAAGTTGCGCCCGATAAAACGATTCGCTTTCGAGCCGCAGTCGAAGTGGTGCCCGAGTTCGCACTCCAACCCTATTTGGGATTAAACCTCAACCGTCCCACCCCCACCGGATTTGACGAAGAGTTTGAAAAACGAATTGCGGAATTGCGGGAAAAATGTGCTCACTTTCAACCCGTCCCGCGACCAGCGCAGAATGGTGACTATGTCGTCGTTGACTACACAATTACCGAACAGAACAAAACGCTCGTTGGACCGAAAAACAACGTAACCTTACAGGTGGGAAACGAAAATAATCACCCCGAGGTCAACCAGGCGCTGCTCGGTGTTAAACCGGGAGACGAACGCCATGCAATAATCACATTCCCTACTGACCACGAGGATAAAACGCTCGCCGGCCGAACAATAACCTACCAGTTTACTGTCCGGGCGGTAAGAGAAAAACACCTGCCCGAGATTACTGATGAGTTTGCTGCCGATTTGGGATTTGAAAATCTTGACGCCCTCCGTCAGGCGATAAACAACGAAATCCTTGCCGAGCGGGAGGAACAGGTTGAGGACGAGTTAAAACGTCAGGTTATCGACCAGCTTGTTGCTGCCCACAACTTCGAACCTCCCCAATCCTGGGTTGAAGAACACATCACCCGGTTACGGCAACAGTTGAATTTACCCGACACCCCCGAAATACGCGATAAAATACTGCCCGTTGCCATTCGCTCCGCAAAGTTCGACTGTATCGTGATGCGCATTGCCGCCCAAGAAAACATTGAGGTCAGCGATGAAGATATCAAAGAGCAGGTTGCGGAAATTGCCCGCTCCACTGGTCGAAATTCCGAGGAAATCGCACCCCTGGTCGACACCGCTTCCTACCGCTTTTACACCCTCCAGCGCAAGGTTCTACGCCTTATCCTTGACCGGGCAAACATCAAATGAATCAAACCACCAAATCCGATAGTCAAATACTAAATGGCTGAAAAGTTAAAAAGTCAGGAAACCGAGGAGGTCCCTGTGTTAGTTCCAATGGTAATTGAACAAACGGGCCGGGGCGAACGAGCCTACGACATCTACTCCCGGCTTTTGAAAGAACGAATCATCTTTTTGGGGCAACCGGTTGACGACACCGTCGCCAATCTCGTAGTTGCCCAGTTGCTCTATCTTGAAGCTGAGGACCCGGAAAAAGATGTCTTCCTTTACATCAACTCTCCGGGCGGCGTTGTCTCTTCAGGGTTGGCAATCTACGACACAATGCAGTATATCAGGCCTAAAGTCTCAACCATCTGTGTTGGCGAAGCGGCGTCAATCGCTGCCCTGTTACTCGCTGCCGGTGAAAAAGGTAAACGGTTTGCCCTGCCCCGTTCCCGGATGATGATTCATCAGCCCGCGGCTTACGGCTTGAGTGGTCAGGCAACCGATATCGAAATCCATGCCCGGGAACTGGTTCGGGCAAAGGAAACTCTTGCCGAAATCCTGGCGAAACACACCGGCCAACCGATGGATAAAATCCTTAAAGACACTGACCGCAACTTCTTTATGTCCGCCACCGAAGCGAAAGAATACGGCCTGATTGATGAGGTAATTGAGAAAAGAAAATGAGTTCCCGCCACCGCCCGGTAAAAAAGAAAATACCTGAAACCTGTTCCTTTTGTGGCACGCCGGAAACTGCTACCAGTCGCCTCGTTCGGGGCCGCAACGGTTTGATATGTGAACAGTGTGCCCGGCTTGCGGTTGACCTTTTTGAAGAACGCGAAGCCGTACTTGAACCACTAAAGCAACTACCCAAGCCCGCTGCAATCAAAGCCTATCTTGACGAGTTTGTCATTGGGCAGGAGTACGCCAAAAAGGTTTTGTCCGTTGCGGTGTACAATCATTACAAACGCATCACCGCGCGGCGCGACGCCCCACAACTGGATAAAAGCAACATTCTGCTTATTGGGCCGACCGGCGTTGGTAAAACTTTACTCGCGGAAACCCTTGCCCGTTTCCTGAAAGTACCATTTTCCATCTCGGACGCAACACCTTTAACTGAAGCCGGTTATGTAGGCGAGGATGTAGAAAACATCCTGTTGCGCCTTCTTCAGGCCGCGCGGGGCAATATCGCTCAGGCAGAAATTGGTATCGTCTACATTGATGAAATTGATAAAATTGGCCGCAAAGCCGACTCACCCTCAATCACCCGTGATGTTTCCGGTGAAGGTGTGCAGCAGGCGCTGCTTAAAATCCTCGAAGGAACAATTGCCAATGTCCCACCCCAGGGCGGCAGAAAACACCCGGAACAGCAGTTTATTCCGATAAATACCCGCAATATTCTTTTCATCTGTGGTGGCACATTTGAAGGCCTGGATAAAATCATAGCACGCCGGGTCCGTACCACTTCGGTCGGTTTTGGCGCTACGGTCAGTAGCAACCGATTGCAGAATGCTGATGAACTTCTGCCCCTGGTACAACCGGACGATTTGATTAAATTCGGTCTCATTCCCGAATTTGTCGGCCGACTACCAGTTATCGCTCCTTTGCACAGCCTTTCGCGCGCCGCGCTGATCGAAATCCTGACAAAACCGCGCAACGCCCTACTCCATCAGTACTCCTACTTCTTTGAACTGGAAGGGGTAAAACTGACCTTCACACCTGAAGCCCTGACAGCGGTTGCTGACCGGGCACTCGAACTGCGTACCGGCGCCCGGGGATTACGTGCCGTTCTTGAAGAAACAATGCTGGACATAATGTTCGAACTGCCCAACAAAGAAAATGTAATTGAGTGCATCATCACCCCCGAAGTCATTGCCCAAAAAAAGCCCCCGGAATACATCTATAGTCGAACCGGGCTGCGCCGCGCCCAGTAAAAACAAATACCCTCAAAAAACTCCCCTACCACCCTTACAACCGTCCCAAGTACTGTGGTTGGGCATGCCCCGGGCGGGCGTAAACCCGTTCTTTTCCGTCCTCCTATCTACCTGCTAAATCCGCCTACTTAAAACTCATTTAAAATTACACCGTTAATTTTTCCTCAATTCGGGCTCATAACGGTCAGATAGAAACAAAGTATAAAAAAGGAGGTAATAATGGCCGATGTTACAAAAAGGATAGAAAGATGGCGTATCAAAACCGAACCGGATGAAGTTTATGCCCGACTAAAACGGCTCCGCCCAGCAATGGAAAATCGGCAGGAAAACCAGCAGAAACTGCTAGTTGAAATTGAAACCAAAGCACAACAGGTCCTCGATTCGGCAAATGTACCAACGATGCTTTATCCATTTTATCTTAACTTTGCCCGGGAAATCTACTCCCGGCGCCGGCGCTTCTTCGGTCCTTCTCTTGCCCGCGAAATCGCAGTTTTGCTGGAAAAATGGGTGGGGAGAACCCTGGAACGGGAGGTTCTCGAACGCATTCGCGATGAGGCACTTTCTGTCCCCGCTCCCGAGCCTTAAATCACTACCGGTGGGTAAGAGAAAAAAATAGACCAGCAACCCAGCGGTTACTGGTCTATATCTAATGCCGTATTAACTACTCTTCCGGCTCAAACTGGTCCTTGCTCGCGCCACAAACCGGGCAGACCCACTCTGGAGGTAAACTCTCAAAAGGTGTACCAGCCGGTACCCCGTTGTCCGGGTCACCTTCTGCCGGGTCGTAAACATAACCGCAAACTGTGCAAACATAGCGTTGCATCTTGTTCTCCTTTGTTTTACTCTCTTTACTAACTCCCGCCAACCTTTCCTGCTCTTTTTGCGGCTGATAGGTCGGCGCGCCCTTACCGGTTTTCCCCTTCTTAACCTCGTGATAATAGGCATAAGTGAGCGGTTCACCCTGCTTCACCCATTTTGCCATCACCACTTCACCGACAAATTGCGTATGGGTCACACAGTCTACCTTTTCCCGCACCCTTGCCTCCATGACCACAATCGCATGCTCGGTAATCAGTGGTACACCGGTTTCGCCCCTCTCGTAACTAAGCCCTTCAAACTTGTTCACATCTCGACCGGAGCGAAAACCAAATCGGCCGATAAACTCAATAGGTGTCTCTTTTTCGAGAACGGTCACCGCAAATACCCCGCTCTTTTGAATCAATTCATGGGTAAAACTCGCCTTGTTGATCGCCACCGTAACCAGACACGGTTCCAGCGCCACCTGAACAACGGTATTCACCGTCAATCCATTGATTTGCTCTCCCGCCCGGCTCGTAACAATGTAAAGACCGTAGGTTAAACTATTCAGGGCACTTAAATCGACTTTTCCCGCCATTTATACTCCCCTTTCTGTTAACCTTTCTGCCACAGTATAACCCAGTTCCCGGGCTTTGCCCAGCGCTACTTTGTCCGGTACATATTTCACGCGCAAGGGCTCTGCCACCAGTTCCACGCCCATTTCTTTCAACCAATCAGCGAGAATTGAAACCGCTTCACCGCTCCAGCCATAAGAACCAAAAATCGCACCCAATTTGTTTTTAGGTTTAAGTCCCTTAATATAAGTAAGCACGTCGGCAACCGTAGGGAAGATGTTATTGTTCAGAGTTGGTGAACCAAACACGATAGCACCGGCATCGAGAATCTCGGTCATCACATCACTGCGGTCATTAGCCCGCAACCGCATAACCTTTGTTTCAATACCCTTCTCCGCAAGCGCATCTCCAATCACCCTTGCCAGGATATCGGTACTTCCCCACATCGTATCGTACACCACAACCGCCTTCCTTTTCGGTTTCTGTTCGGCCCATTCCTGATACCAAGAGACAACCTGCATCGGGTCCTTGCGCCAGATCGGTCCGTGGTCTGGTGCGATGATATCAATCGGCAACCGCAACTGACGAATGCGCTCAACAAGTTTTAACACCAGCGCCGAGTACGGCAAAAGGATATTCGCATAGTATTTCGCCCCTTCGTACCTCAGTGTTTCATAATTCAATTCGTCGGCAAACCGCGCGCCTGTTGCCCAATGCATCCCAAAACCATCCTGCGAAAATAGCAACCGCTCTTCAACGAGATAACTGACCATACTGTCGGGCCAGTGCAGCATCCTTGTTTCCAAAAAGTTCAGGGTTAGCGAACCGAGACTCAGCGCGTCACCATCTTTAACCGGAATTAACTCCTGCTCAAAGTGGAAGTGTTCCTTTAACGCCTTAACACCCATCACCGAGGCGAAAACCTTATTGGGTTTAACCACCTCAATTATCGCCGGTAAGGCACCAGAATGGTCCATCTCAGCGTGATTGGAAACGATATAATCGATTTTCTCGGGACTGATGACCGACGCAATCCGGCTGAGAAGTTCGTCTTTAAAGGGCGCCTTCACGGTATCAATCAGCGTCACTTTATCAGCGATGATAAGATAAGCGTTGTAGGTGGTACCTCGATTTGTCGAATAGCCATGAAAATCTCTTACCGCCCAGTCAATCGCTCCCACCCAGTAAACCCGGTCGCTGATTTGAACCGCCCTATACTCCATAAGATGCTCCGTTAAAAACTAAGGGTTCGCCCCGGTACCCTGAGCGTAGAAAGCGGCAAGCTCGGGCGGCAGTACAAAGGTACGCTGACCGAGTTCCCGGTCCAGCATCAAAATTCCGCGCCCGTCACTGCCCACCAACTTTAAGTCCTGGGCGATTTTCAAAGTGCTTTCCTCCTCCTCAATCTGCTCATCCACAAACCACTGCAGCAAACTGTTGGAAGCGAAATCACCCTCGTTCTGGGCGAGTCTCACCAGTTCGTGAATTGTGCCGGTGATAAACTTCTCGTGCTCGTAAGCCGCTTGAAAAGCCGCCTGCGGTGAATCCCATTTTTCACCTAAAACGCTCAGCGGTTGAAGCTTCACCTCACCCCCGCGCTCTAATATGTGCTTAAAAAAACGCATCGCATGGGTCAACTCTTCCTGCACCTGTGCCCGCATCCAGCGCGCCATTCCGGGAAAACCGGCTTCGTCAAAATAGGCTGCCATAGCAAGGTAGAGGTACGCCGACTCCAGTTCGTGTTTAATTTGCCTGTTAAAGGCTTCCTCAATCTTTTTGGGGATCATAACAGTCAGACTCCTTTCCACAAACTATGAATATTGCAGTACTCCCGGGCATAAACCGTTTTTGCCTCAACCGAGAAAAACGCCTCAGGTTTATCTCCCGGGTAAAGAAACTGCCGATAAGCACGCTCATCTGCTATCAGCTCTATCCATTCGATATAATGCTTCTCCTCCATGGGATGGGGCACGCTGCCGACTTTGACCAGATAACCCTGAGCGGTTTTTTCAATTACCGGCACATGCTTCTCTTTTGCCGCATCGGTTGTATTTTCAATTAGAAGTTTCATCGGCTGACCGCAACAGACCAGTTGGCCTGCGCCGCCCTGAAGAACTTCCACAATATTTCCGCAAACTTCGCACTTATAAATCTCTAATTTCTTAGCCATTTATACCTCCTTTTTATTTTTTACTTTATCAACCTGCTATCCACACCGGTGAGACCGCACTCCGGTATGTAGCAGGTAACATCAACAAACTGGCACCGCTGTCCGCAGGCCGGACACACATCCGGGGGCGTAACCGCCTGCAAGACATAATGGCAACTGGAGCAACTCCAGTAAGGCGCATTCTCGGCAACCCTTTGCTCTCCCTGTTTCTCACCGGCTCTTTGCATCGTTTTATTGCAACACACCAGAGAACCGCCACCTTTGTGGACCAGTTCAACTATTTGACCACATACGCTGCAACTGTACACTGTTGGCTCGTTTTTCATGTATCAATCTCCTTTCATTTCAGTTTACGAACCGCATCAAGCACCGCCTCATAATCCGGCTCCCTCCCGGCCTCAGAAACAAGCTGGATGTATCGAATCACGCCGGCGCGGTCAACAACAAATACTGCCCGGGCAAGAAGCCGTAACTCTTTTATCAGCACACCGTACGCTTTGCCAAAAGAGGCATCTCGATGGTCCGAAGCAGTTATCACCCGCTCTACACCGGCAGCGCCACACCACCGTTTTTGAGCAAAAGGTAAATCCATACTCACCACTAACACCGTGACATCTTCATCTAAATTAGCCGCTTCTTTGTTGAACTTTCGCACTTCAAGGTCACACACCGGCGTATCAAGTGATGGAACCGAAAGGATTACTAAGTTTTTTCCCTTGAACTGCGCGCGGGTTATCGGCTTCATATCGTTATCGATTAAAGAAAAATCGGGCGCAATTTGCCCAATTTCAAGTTTCGGACCGACAAGAGTTACCGGATTGCCCTGAACTGTTACTTCACCTTTGCGCTCTTCCGTCACCAGTTCTCCCCTAAAAGTTCAAAATAAGCCTGGGGATGGGCACAGGAAGGACAAATTTCCGGCGCTTCGGTTCCCTCATGAATATAGCCGCAGTTAATACAGCGCCATACTACGGGCTTTTCCCGTCGAAAAACCCGACCGTTCTCAATGTTTGCCTTCAGCGCCTGATAGCGCTTTTCGTGCTGCTTTTCTGCAACCGCAATCGACCGGAAAATCGCCGCAATGTTGCTGAACCCCTCCTCTTCGGCAATTTGAGCAAATGTCGGATACATTTCCGTCCACTCATAGTGCTCGCCGCTCGCTGCCTCTTTTAGATTCTCGGCCGTAGTGCCAATAACACCGGCAGGAAAAGATGCTTGGATTTCAACATTACCGCCCTCAAGTAGTTTAAAAAGGCGCTTGGCATGTTCTTTTTCCTGATTTGCTGTCTCCTCAAAAATCTGCGCAATCTGAATATAACCCTCATCCCGTGCTTTACTGGCAAAATATGTATATCGATTACGTGCTTGCGATTCACCGGCGAAAGCGGTCAGGATATTTTTTTCTGTTTTGCTGCCTTTTAGTTGCATTATACCTCCCTTTATTATTTATCTTCTTCTATTTTAGACCATAGTTGAACCCAACAAGATTCTACTCTCTACTTACTAATTTTTACTTAAATAGTCTCAATCGAAAATACCTTTCCGGATGAGCTTTCAGGTCTGCAATCAGTTCCTGTATCTGATTATTGGTCTTCAACAACTCATCATAGAGTTCCGATGAAGTCAAAATTTTCTTTGCTGTAGACTCTTCATTCAGCAGTAGGACCATACTATCAATAACGTTGCTCAACCGAGTAAGACTTTTGTTGGTATTTGCAAACTCAGTATCAAAACCCGCCAGCCGGGAAGCGATAATCTGCAGTAACTCATCTCTTGTCCGGCGCAACTCCTCAGTCAGGATATCAGGATTTAATTCTTTTAAAATTCGGTCCAGGCGGGCAACGGTTGTTTCCAGGTCAAGAACCTCATTCACCCCCCGGAATATATCGTTATCCTTGGCATCAGGACCAGTACCTGGTGTTACCGCCAGATAACGGTCACTGCCAAGATAAGAAAGGGAACGAATCGCAAACCGTGTATCCTGGGTCAAAGGAACATCTCGTTCCAACCCTACTGAAACCTCAACCCCTTTTTTCCCTTCGAGCCTCAGCCCGACTACTTTTCCTTTTGTTATCCCCAAAACATCTACTCGGTCCCCCACCCTCAACCCGGCGACATCATTAAAGTAAACCCGTACAACCTTCAGCCGTCGATGCCACGACCTCCCGGAAAACCAGAAATAACCCAATATTCCCAGAACAATTCCGGTTAAAACAAAAATTGTTACAAGTAAATCACGCAACTGACGGCTCATAGGCCTCCTTCCTTATATCTTGAGCCGGGAATAACCGATTTTCTCGCAACAGATAAAACCGCTCACCTAATTCCCGGGCAATATCCAGGTCGTGGGTCACAATCACAGCGGTTCTTTTCTGTTCGTTAAAAACTTCAAAAATCAATCGGCAAATTCGGTCGCGACTTGCCGGGTCAAGCCCTGAAGTCGGCTCATCAAAAAAGAGATAGGAAGGCTCAACCACTAACGCTCGGGCAATTGCCACCAGCCGCGTCATTCCCCCGGAAAGTTCCTGAACCCGCAGCGTTGCCGCCTTTTCCATCCCAACCTGAGCAAGTACCCGATTAACCCGCGCTTCAACCTCTTTCACCGTCAAATTACTCCTTTCTCGCAAAGGTAAAGCGACATTATCCGCCACGGTTAAAGAATCAAAAAGCGCTCCATTTTGAAAAACAAATCCTATCTTTTGCAGTATTTCGCCATTGTCGGCAAACAGCCCGTAATCTAAAATTTGTCCCGAGTAACTTACCTGTCCTGAATCCGGCACGATCAAACCTGCCATAATCTTCAGAAGGACCGTTTTACCGACGCCCGAACGACCAAGCACAACAACCCGTGTCTGTTCGGGAATCTCGATATCGATATTATCAAGAATCAATTGACCCCGTAAACGCTTTGTCACCTTCTCTAATTTTATCATCGGGAAAACATCATTACCGCAATCACGAAATCAAAAAAGAGAATCAAAATTCCCGCCCAGACAACCGCTCGCGTCGTTGCCCTCCCCACCTCTTGCGCACCGCCTTCGGCGTTAAATCCAAAGTAACAACCGCTGGCGCCAATAAACAATCCAAAGATAATCGCTTTGATTATGCCGCCAACAAAGTCTCGCGCCTGAACAAAATGAGTCAAACCGTAAACAAATGTATCCTGGGTTACACCCACGAAGCCCGCCACAACAACGGCAGTTAACGACGCAACAATCTCCATTATCACCACCAGGATAGGCAGACTGACCGCTGCGGCAATTATCCGCGGTTGACAGAGAAACCGGTAAGGGTCGATACCCATAACCCGCAACGCATCAATCTGGTCTGAATTCCGCATCGCCCCAATCTCCGCCGCCATCGCTGAGGCAGAACGACTGGCAAAAATAAATGCCGAAAAAACCGGACCGAGTTCGATAAGTAACATTCTGCCAACACCCATACCAATAAAATAGCGCGGCACAATTCCTAAAAGTTGATAACTGGTCTGGACCGCAGTTGTTAACCCCACAAATAAACTCGCCAGAATCACAATCGGCACGGCACCGACACCAAAATTGTATATCTGCTCAACAATTCGGGGTAGCGTGCGCCTTAAATCCCTCGGCAATGTCAAACTCCGGCCCAGAAAAATTACGAAATCAAATGCATCGGTAAAAGCCCTCATAGAAAAATATTATTGCTACCCGGCATCCTGTCAATTTACAGATTAGCCTGAGTTAATGCGGCTGTTAATAAAATTACAGATCTTTTCGTCGGGCGCGCCACCGTTTAACAACCCGCTCAAGGTCTGGATTAAGTAGACCCTCCCGCCACCAGCGGGAAAATTCAACATCACCGCTCTTTGGTTTAGGATTGGGTAAGTCAACCATCATCCGGGTTGGCATCGCTACCGCCTCACCCAGAATCAACGCCTCCCCTGTCCTCAACGCCGGCAGCATATTCATCAAACCCGCCAGCGAATCGGGCACCAGACGACGAACATAATTCTGGTCATCAGGATTCGTAAGACGCATTGCAATAAATGTATTGCACTGGGAAAGAACCGTTTCGGAAAGTTCTTTGGGACGTTGACTGACAACAATCATTCCGATGCCGTACTTCCTTCCCTCTTTAGTAATCCGTTCCACCGCACTTCTTGCCGCAGTGAATCGGCCATCGCTCCGAGATGGCACATAATTGTGCGCCTCTTCCAGGACCAGAAGTATCGGAAACCGTTCTCGTTCCGGATTCCAGAGGTTAAACTCAAAAACCATCCGGGCAACGACCGCGACTACCACGCCAATCGCCTCAGAAGGAACACCACTTAAATCTACTACCGTCATCTGGTGGGGCGCATTTATTGAAAGATAACTCTGGAGCAGTTCAATAAAACTTGCGCTGCTGGTGTAAGTACGGGGCTTGAACATAAAATTGTACCGCGGGTCAGAAAGTTTGCTGTCCAGTCGAATGAGGAATTTATCAAACACTCCATAAAGTGGACCTTCTTCCTGTTCACCCTGAGCGTTGTAGACCATCTGGATATTCCAATCGCGCAGCATTGAAACCATATCATCAAGGTCAAAGTAAACGGGCGAATCGGCTGTTATCGAAGAACCCAACCCCAACCGTTCTCTTGTATCCCACGCCTGCCGTGCTCGCATCAATGAATCGCGTAAAACAACAATCTGATTTTTCGCCGTCGGTTCGCTCATATCAACGGTCAGGTCAACAAACTCTTCAAAGTTCAGCAGCCAGTAAGGTAATTCAACATTATCCGCCTGAATAAGGTTTACCTGCTCAGGAAATGCCGCGGCGTATTCACCATGCAAATCGAGAACAACGATATGGGTGTTGCGATACTTCTCAATCGCCTCTTGTAAAATACTCACGACGGTACAGGACTTACCACAACCGGTTGTTCCCAGAACCGCGATGTGCTGCCCAAAGAACTTATCAACATTTATGTAAACCCGTTGATTCTCAGCACCACTCGGTTTGCCGAACGAGAATCCGTATTCAATAAACTCTGAAAATATATCATCAAGTTCGCTTTCATCAACCATCTGAACCCGTTGACCAACATTGGGGTACACCGAAATACCCCGGACAAATTTTTTATTTTGTTCAAGCGTACCCAGTAAGATGCAATCTGCCACCTTCCGGGAGTTTTTCCCGTTCTCCATTTTGATGCTTGACACCAATCCTATTACGCGGTAATCCTGGAAAGATATTTTAACATAGGAACCCGGTTGTCCAGGATAATAACCGTTACTGAGCGGAACTGTTGTGTCCACAGTCAAATCAACCAGCGCCCGCTCACCATTGACTTCCGTGACATAACCAATATCAATCTGCCCCACTGCTTCCTCCTTTCACATATAAAATTATATCAAAATTAAATCGTTTCGTAAACTGGCAATTAAAATTAGTAATTAAGCACCCTTCTTTTTACTTTTGCTCTTTCTCCGGTTAATCAACATTTGATTCAACCAATCCAGCCATCCCTCAACTCCTTCCCCGGTGCGCAATGAAATCGTCATTATCGGCACGCGAGGTTTTAATCTGCGCACCGCCCGCTGAAAATCTTCGAGTTTGAAGTCAACATAAGGCAGCAGGTCAATTTTGTTGACAATCACAACATCAGATTTGGTAAACATCAAGGGGTATTTAACCGGTTTGTCGCTTCCTTCAGGTGTCGAGACAATCGTAACATTGTAGTGTACAGGCAGCCGGAACTCTGCCGGACAAACAAGGTTGCCAACATTTTCAATGATTAAAAGGTCAAGATTTGTCAGGTCAATCGAAGGGAAAACAGAAGCAAGCATCAAACCGTCCAGATGACAGGCGCCCTGAGTATTGATCTGTGTACAACCTACCCCGTGGGCAATAACCCGCCGCGCATCGAGGTCACCCTGAATATCCCCTTCAATTACCCAGATGCGCCAGCGCTCCTTTAACGCCACCACCGTCCTTTCCACTAAACTGGTTTTACCAGCACCGGGCCCGGACATGATATTTATACCCATAACACCATTTTGATTTAACTGCCGGAGCTGCTCCTCAGCCAGCGCATCGTTACTCGCTAGTACTCGGCGCATCACCTGCAACCTCTTCACTTCTTTCATTGATGCCTCCCTACTTATGTATAAAGTTCTTTAACCATTTCAGGCTCTTGACATCAATTGGGACAAGCGCCTTCCGGTCACTGCCCACGGAAACTAATGCCACCGAACAATCCACCAGCGCGGCAATTTTCTCGATGTATTGCCGGGCTCTGGAAGGTAATGATTTAAAAGTTCGGCAGTTGGTGGTTTTTTCCCGCCAGCCGGGCAAGGATATATAATCCGGCTCGAGTTCCGGTGCCAAAAATGGGTCGAATTCAAGAATCCTTTTACCCTGATAACGGTAACCCACACACACTTTTATCTCTTTAAGGGAGTCAAGCACGTCGAGTTTTGTCAGCACCAATGCATTGAGTCGGTTGTAACGCACTGCCGCCCGAACCAAACCCGCATCAAACCAACCGCATCGGCGCGGTCTTCCGGTTGTTGCCCCGTATTCGGCACCAAGTTCGCGCAGCATTGACGCCTCCGCCGGGTCCAGTTCGGAAGGAAATGGCCCGGCACCAACGCGGGTCGTGTATGCCTTCGCCACCCCCACCGCTTCTTCAAGCCAGAGGGGACTGATTCCGCTTCCGGTTGCCGCACCTGCAACACCTGTAGAAGAGGTAGTGACAAAAGGATAAGTTCCCAGGTCTATGTCCAGATGAGTTCCCTGGGCACCTTCGAACAGTATCCGTTTGTCAGCGCGCAGTGCCCTATCCAACATAACCGTTCCGTCCCCAACCATCGCTGTTAAATTCTTACTCACCATCCGCACCTCTTGTGCCAGTTCTTTAAAAGAAATTGGCTCTGCCTGGTACAACTCCATAAGTCGGAAGTTCGCCGCTGCCACATTCCGGCGCAACCTCTCCATAAATAAATCCTCGTTCAACAGGTCACCCGCTCTGATGCCGACCCGTGCATACTTGTCTTGATAAGCCGGGCCAATACCCTGACCGGTTGTACCAATTTTTTTCTCTGCAAGTTGTGTTTCCTGTAAGCGGTCCAGCGCCTTGTGGTAAGGGAAGATAATATGTGCGCGGCGGTCAATGAGCAAACGGTTGCCAACATCTTTACCATCTTTCTTTAACAACCTCAATTCGTCTTGAAGGCGATAAGGGTCTACGACGCAGCCACACCCAATAATCCCCTTAATACGGGGGTGTAGCAGCCCGGAGGGAATTTGATGGAAAGTAAGCTTATGCTTACCCCAGCAAACCGTGTGTCCAGCGTTCGGTCCCCCTTGAAAACGAACAACAATTTGGGCGTTTTGGGCAAGAAAATCAACTACCTTACCCTTACCTTCATCACCCCACTGAGTTCCGATTACTACCAGGTTAGGCACTATTCCCTTGCTTTTTAAAACCGGTAAGAAAAGGAAAACTTGTAGTTACTTGTCTGGAAATCATAGATGAACTGGTCCACGCCAACGTCAAACTGAAATCGTTGAAACTCGATGCCGCCCCCGACGGTAAACCCCAGGGATTTGAATTTACCCAGACCACGCCGGGTTAAAACATCCCAGAAACTGTAATGGTAAGTGCCCTGACCCTCGCGCTCAAAAACAAGTCCCCCCCTTTGACCGGTGATATCTTCAAAATACCCTGCCCGTAAAAATCCGGCTACCGGTCCGAAACGAGCACCGCCTTCAACCCCAAAACTTTTCCAGGCGTCGCGCCACTCACTGGAAATTTGCTGGCCAAAGGTTTTAGTAGAATCGGAAAACGCTCCTACCAGAATCTTGGAGAGCTCAGGCGTAATGCAGACAGAGAAAATCTCGTGTTTTAAAGGATAATAGGCTAAACCAAGCCGCAGCATCCGGGGCAAAGGGTCCGATTCACCAGAAGAGGTATAAGAAATGTTCGGCCCAAGGTTAGCTATTGCCAACCCCACAGCGAGAAAGTCAAAAGGTTTGTAAAGCGCTCCAGCATCAAATGCCCAGGTAATGCCAGTTCCGCCTTGTTCAATCCCCAGTTCGGGCATCGCCTTCCAGACCCAATCCGGAACCAAAAAGGAGTAAATTAACTTAGCAGACAAACCCACACCTAAATTCGGCAAAACTGGAAAACCGTAAGCCACGGTAGGTGCGACATCAAATGTAGTATATCGACCCAGAAAATCACCCCGCTCATTTATCACATCGGTTTCACCGGTCGTAAGGTAAATGACATTAAACCCTGCGGTCCCGCGTCCTTGAATGGTGTGCGTAATTCCAAGATACTCATAGAACATCCCGGGCCAGAGTCCTGGTAACCAGTTACAATGCATCAAGGTGGCATTAGTTCTCTCAAGAAAAGCCAACCCACCGGGGTTGTAGTACACACTTGAAGCATCGTTGCTGATTGCGGTAAAGGCACCAGCGAGCGAAGTCGGCCGCGCTCCAGGCCAAATCATCAAGAAAACCGCACCGGGGTTCTGGCTGGCGTAAACTCCTATCGGAATGAGAACGAAAATCAAGGCCAGCCAGATAACTGTTCGTTTCATTGCAATACCTCCTTAAACATAACTACTACCTTAAAAGTATAAATAGTTACCTGCGATGGTCAACAATTAACGAACTATAAGAAACTTATCCCTAACCATGACACGCTCGCCGTAACCGTCCGGGTATAAAACTTTTGCCCGCAGGGTAAACAGATAAACGCCGTTGGGCAAAAGAAACCCATCCTGGTCCCTTCCGTCCCAGGTAATCTGGTTGTAACCCCAACTGGCTGGAAAATCTCCCAAATTACGCACCAACCTGCCGCTCAGCGTGTAGATACGAATTTGGACCGTTCCCGCTTGACTCATAACGAAACCAAACACCGCACCCTGCTTCACCGGATTAGGATAAACGGTAATTGAATCCACGCAAAGAACTCGGGAGTAAACTGGCTTTAAAATCAATTTTGTCGTTGTACGGTTGAGAAAGTTGTCGGCAACAACAACGAATAAAGTATCAACCGGTCCGCTCAAATTTAACTGAATCCGTGCCCGAGCCAGAGAGTAAGAACTGTCGTCAAATACAAAGTTGTCGCTGAGCTCAACCGGCGTTAATGGTTGATTGAGATAAAAATGGGGTGCGAAACCCGGAACTGGAGCAATCAGAATACCAGACTGGTCTGAAGCAACGATATCAAGCGGTAAATTTGCCGGCACAGTGGCACTGTCCAGCAATCGGCGTCCCCCACAATACAAACAAACTTGCGGACCGGTGTTATCACCTCGGTTTAATAACACACTGTTCCAGGCGATGTTACCATCAATTAAGCCCAGATTCTTTATTGCGCCTTTAACCTGAGCACTGAATCGGCAGGAGTTAGCAAGCGGTGCGTAATAGCCATTACCCGCCCACACCGTATCAAGCGGTACACCAACCGGTAAGATTCCCTCACAGTAAAACCTGCCATCTTTGACCCGAAATGAACCGCGCGCCAATTCATCGCCTAAAATAAAGTATTGAACAAAACCCACCGGTGATTCATAATAACGGGAGCGCATCGGACCAAACAATCGCCATTCGGCATTACCATCAGCCAAATCAACAATCGTTTGTGCCCGAAACAATGTACCAGGTTGCAGCGTCTCTGGAGAGATACGCAAATTCTGGGTGGACATCGTTGGTAAATTGAGGACTGTTGCCGGGTCGCCAAAAAGATGATAGCTTCGATCAGTTACCCATGCTTTAAAGAAACAGTAGCCCACAGTCCTTATGCTCTCCGGAGGGAAAAACAGCGGCGTCAATAGATTGCGCGCAAAGACAAGATTGTTTCCGGAAGGTGTCGCCGTTGAAGATGCCACTGTCGCCAGTGCCCCACCCGGCATTCGAACCAACTCTTCTGCAATGCACTCAGACCGGGTATCGTCAAACCGTCCGACCGAACAACTGCCAAAAAAACAGAACGGGACACGATTCTGATTGTCAATTTCAGAAACCCGGGCTACGGTCAAAACCTCTTCATGGGTCAGAGAGTACGCCGAGCCATGACCAAAAAACAACCAAATTAACGCCCCGCGATTCAACTGTCGCAAAAGTTCTCTGTTGGCTTGGGGTTTACTTTTGGAACCGAGAAAGGGGAACTCTGTGAGATAAATTTTTACCGGGTCGAGACGATTTCCCACCAGTGCTGCCATACCCTCGCACTGCTCAATATGTCTGAAGCGCAACTCATCAGGCCGGTCCGGATAGCGCTGATATTCGTCGTCTGCCAGTAAAAGCAACCTTCTCGTCCAGTATCCATTACTACCCGTCTCGTAAGCAATCAACTTGTCAACGAACCGCCTCGCTTCGCTTTCACTTCTCACACAAACCCGGCCCAGGATAAGGTCCGGACTGCCACCTTCACCTTCCAAATCAGCATACCACACATCCTGAGCCAGGGCACTACGGTCTCCGGCATCAGGAATTAGCCCGAATCCAAACTCATAAGGAGGAACACCCGATGGCTGAACTCGGTTGAGGTTGTTTCTGTAATCGTAGGTCCCATCACCGACCAGGAGCGCATATACCGGACGCTTCATTTGAAAGAAACGTTTGATCGCCCCCGGCTCCTTCATCCCGTAACCGAAGTCGTCGTAAATCTCCTGAAGATTAACCACCCGAACCCGAGCATTAGGAATACCGGAGACCCGATTGAAACGAAAACGGGCGAGCTCCTGCATCGATTGCATTAATTCCGGTGGAGTTACTATCCAGTAATCAGCCAGAAATGTCTCATCCCATAGAGAACCCGGTGATTTCACCTGAATATCTTTGGGCTTCAACAACTGCTCAGGAGTGGCAATAACAAATTCGGTCCATCCATGCAACCGCCGGCTGAACAACACACTGTCACCCCGTTTTTCCACCCCGAAACACAGCGCCGGAGCGTACGGGTCGGTAACATCCAGAACAACCGGTACCGCACCCGCGTCCTGAATTAAAAATTGGTAGTCGCCAACGGTATCTACAAAGAAGTTGCACGGTCCGTTAAACAGAGACAACCGACAGGAATACTTGACCACAAGATAGTCAAGATAAACTTTCTTCTCACCGCTGCCCCGCAATTCAATCGTCAGCTGATTATCACGAAAAGCCACCGGACCTACCGAATCAATAGAAAAATCGTAAGGGCTGGGATAGGAGCTGGAACCGAACTGAAAGTTAGTTAGTACCCTCCCGTTTAAGCGAATTGTTATTTCATTACTCGGCGAAGCATTGTAAAGCCGACCTGAAATCTGGTGAACTTTTATCGGATATTTTAGCTCAAGCGGACAGGAAAACTGAGCAACACCGGCATCCGCTGCTTTAAATATCGTTGACCAGACCCACATCAAACCCGCTCGAGCTGGGCACTCCCGGTCCAACTCCTGATGAAGCACAACCCGTCCGGTGTTAACAACTGTTGTGCCGGAAGTATCCGGGCCAAATCCGCGCCGCATTCTCTTGCCGGTAAAACCGGTCCAGGTAAGCCAGTAGACATTATCTCTGGTGTATAAATTCTTCACCCAGACAGAACATTTGTTAATCCAGTGGTCTGGTGCCAACCCATAAAAAATTATCGTGTCATTAAGGTCGAATTGCCCATCATCGTCGCCGGTAACCGCAATCGCAACCGGCAGCAACGAATCAGGATAAGAACGGTTGGGCTCATGTTCACCAACTGTCCAGAGTGCTAATGATTGCGGATTCAACCCCCGAATTGGCACACCCGCTTGTGCCAGTTCTGCCCCGGTGATACGATAAATACCGGTGGTGTCGACCGTTATTTTCAACCACTGCGAAGAACGGCGATAAGGGTTCAAAATGGAAAAACTGCTTTTGTAATTTAACTTCCAATTTCTTGCCTGCTCGCCATTTAAAAGCATCCCGGCAATCAAATCATCAAGCGGGTCAGGAGAAAAGTTAACTCCCGGGGGTGTTTGGAAATGCACGACCACCTTTACCTCATCGAACCAGACCAACCTTCTTCTATCGGGCTGGTATTGCGCCGGGTAAATTTTCAAAGTTACAAACCGGACATCGCGCATCACCTCTATTTGCCCCACCTCCACAACCGAATCTGGATAAAGCGACCGTTCCTCTTTCTCCCAACCGCGCCAGACCGAATCTCCCTCAAATAAAACATAAGGAATACGTCCAAGGATGAAATTTTCTTTTGCCCCACCTATTTTTGTGCCGAATTCAACCTTAATGCCACCACTCTGCGGCACACCAATGCGTACAACCTTTGCTGGCAGATCGTAGTCGCCCAAAAAAGCGACCGGTTCAGCATCAGGAAACTCAAGAAGACTTCCCCTTTTATCATCACTCGTTACCGGTTCCCCAGGACGATAAATAAATCTAACACCACGCTGGTCAGAGTCGAGAACCTGAATTTCCGCCTTAAGATAGCCGGAAAAAAGAGTCAGAACGAGCAATATTAATTTAAAATAGCGATGCACCAGTAAGAAGTAGTTTATTTTAATGTTCCAATAAGTCAAATCTAAATTTACCTTGAACTGGCAAACAGTCCTTGACCTATTTAATTTGAACTTTATACTCATTTCAATAAATGGCGACTCGTCCGAGATACCGTAACATTTTAAAGGCACTTCTCTATCTCACTCCGGCACTGTCGATTTTACTTGTCTTCCGGATTTTCCCGATTTTTCTGTCGATTCGGATGAGCCTCTACGACTGGGGTATGGCAGGCCCACGCGCCTTTGTGGGATTGGGTAATTATATCGCAGTCCTCAAGGACCCGCTTTTCTGGAAGTCGCTGTTAAACACCGGTTGGTATGTGCTATTTGAAGTACCGGCAACTCTGCTCCTTTCACTCTTTATTGCTTTACTACTCAATCAACGAATTCGGGGATTGAGTATTTACCGAACTATCTATTACCTGCCAGTTGTCACTTCAATCGTTGCAGTGTCAGTAGTCTGGAAATGGATTTTTCATCCGGACCGGGGGGTACTAAATTATCTACTGTCGCTCATCGGCATCACTAATATCCGCTGGCTGCAAGACCCGAGGGGTCTATTTGAATTGATTTTCGGTTCAGCGGCTGCGCATTGGCCCTATGCCCTGCGCGGACCATCAGTTGCCCTCTGTTCACTGGTTCTGATGGGTATCTGGAAGGCATTAGGTTACAACATCGTTATCTTTCTTGCTGGATTGCAAAACATCCCTCAAACTTATTACGAAGCTGCACGCATCGATGGCGCCTCGCGCTTCAAAACCTTCTGGAAAATCACCCTGCCCCTGCTCTCGCCGACAACATATTATGTTTTAATTATGAGTTCAATCGCCGCATTTGAAACCTTTGCCCAGGTTTGGATTATGACCGGCCCACCACCAGGTGGACCTCTTCATACTACCAAAGTGGTGATGTACTACTTCTACGAAAACGCATTTGAACTGTGGCGCCTTGGCTATGGTGCGGCAATCGCTTTCCTCGCTTTCCTTATCATCCTGGGTCTTACCATTTTGCAAAGGGTGTTTTTGGAAAAGAGGGTCCATTATGGTTAAACCTCGTAACCTGCCAGTGCATCTTCTGTTGATTCTGGGCAGCGGCGCAATGTTGTTGCCCTTTTTCTGGATGGTCAGCACCTCGCTCAAAACACCGCTTGAGGCATTAAAATTTCCGCCCACCTGGCTACCTTCGGTCTGGCAAATATCAAATTATGGAGAAGTGTTCCGGCAGATTCCTTTCTGGCGATATCTCGCCAACACCGTATTGATCGCTGCTGCCAGTCTGCTGGGGATTCTTCTCACCGGCATACCCGCCGCCTACGTATTTGCCCGTTTTCGTTTCCCCGGTAGGGAAATGTTATTTATGGGCTTCCTTGCCCTAATGATGATTCCCCTGCCAGTTTATCTTGTCCCCTCTTATATGATTCTCTTCAAACTGGGTTGGATTGACACTTATGCAGCAATGATTGTGCCTTGGATTGTTAACATTTTCTCCATCTTTCTTCTCCGTCAGCACATCAAGCAATTACCCCAGGATTTGTTTGATGCCGCCCGAATCGATGGCTGTTCGGAATTGTGGACCCTATTACGCATCGTCCTACCCCTATGCCGGGCACCTCTTGCAACAATCGCGGTATTCAACATTATCTCATCCTGGAACTCATTCTTCTGGCCCCTGATTGTTACCAATTCCGACCAGATTCGACCTCTCCAGGTGGGACTTGCCTACTTCTCACGAGAACAGTCCACGAACTACACACTTTTAATGGCGGCGACAACGATGGCGATAATTCCCTTAATCATCCTGTTCTTTGCCGCACAAAAGCAAATTATCCAATCCCAGGCTCGCGCCGGACTTAAAGAGTAAATGTTGACAAACCCTGCCTATTTGCTACGCTAATTCTGATTAACGAAAGGGCTTGATTATGACTTTTCATATTTACCTTGAAGGAACGCCGGTGTATCGTGTCAACATCATCGCCGAGAAAATTGTTGATGAGGGTGCCAACTACGCCCTTTACGATGAGAAGGGCGTCAAGGTTGCCGAATTTAAAAAGGAGAAAGTTTTAGGTTACGATGTAAGCGAATATTAATCCTCAGCCTTAAACGGCTCCTCGGCAAAAACCCCTTCCTTTTCTTTTATTAACTTAGAGACCTTCAATTCAGCTACCGCGAGTTTTTCCTTGCACAACCGGGCAAGTTTAACACCACGCTCAAAAAGCTCCAGCGACTTTTCGAGACTTAAACTCCCGGCTTCAAGCTCCTTTACGATTTTTTCCAGTTCGGTAAGCGCCTGCTCAAAATCGATTGATTCAACATCACTGTTTTTACCCGCCACCGTTCACTCCTTTCATTATATCTTTTACCTGGCAGTCCAAGCTGCCATCGACAATCCGTACGACAACTTCATCACCCAACCGGATATTATCAACACTCACGACAACACTGCCATCCGGTTTCTGGCAGATGGCGTAACCCCGGGCAAGCTGGGCAAGGGGACTGAGGGCGTCAAGGCTCGCTGCTGCCTTTGTCAACCTGGCATCGATTTTATTTTTCGCATTAATAAAGCCCTTCTCCAGTCTTGAAGAAAATGTTTCCAGCAAGACCCGCCAGTGCATCACTCGAGCCACCGGGTTTTGGCGATTTAACCGTTCAACCACTGAGTTCAATTTCTGATAGCCCAAATTAACCTTTTGGTTCAACGCCCGGTTCAACATCTCGGCAAGCAGTTCAGTCTGATATCGAGCTTCACTTAACCGCCGGGAGACATTTTCAAAACCGCGATGTTTTATCAAGACATCGACCGATCGCTCCTGATCGAAAATAAACTCCTGGACTCTTTGTTTCATCTCAACCCACAAATCATCCAGGCGCTTTTCGAACTCTTCCCAGCCCCGTGCCACCAAAGTAGCAGCAGCGGTTGGAGTCGCGGCTCGGACATCGGCAACAAAATCGGCAATTGTCCAGTCAACCTCATGCCCAATTCCAGTTACCACCGGTACCCGGGAACTCGCAATCGCCCGGGCAACAACCTCCTCGTTAAATGGCCAGAGGTCTTCCCAGGAACCGCCACCCCGGCCAACAATAAGCAACTCGACATTTTCAAGCGTGTTCATCTCCCAAATTGCTTGGGCAATCTGTTCCGCCGCACCTTCCCCCTGAACCTGAACCGGGTAAATAAGCACTTTCAAATGGGCACGATGTAACTGCAAGGTTCTCAACATATCGTGAATCGCAGCACCGGCAGGGGAGGTAATAATACCGATAGTTTGGGGTAACTTTGGAAGCGGCCGCTTTCTTTCGGGTTTGAACAGTCCCTCCCTTTCTAGTTTCCGCTTCAACTCCTCAAACGCCCTTTGCAGCGCGCCCAATCCTTTCGGTTCAATCGTGTCAAGAATCAACTGATACCTGCCATTGGGAACATAGACCTCCACTCGACCATGACCGATAATGAGGTCACCATCTTTCAACTGAAACTTCAACCGCTGTGCCGCTTCGCGAAAACATACCGCTGGAATTTGCGACCTTTCATCCTTTAAAGCAAAATACAGATGACCCGAAGGATAAGCTTTAAAATTGGAAACTTCGCCCACCACCCAGATATCAGAAAACTCCGACCTTAGCCGGTCGTCAACCATCTTGTTAATCTGATAGACCGTATAAATCTTATTTGCCGGTACCGCTGCCATCGCGCCTTTTTAATTAATCAACATCCGACCACGGTGATTCTCTACCTACCGTCGGAACAATAACGCCCCTACTTGCCGCCGTAGTCGTAAAATCCCTTTCCGGTCTTTCGCCCCAGAAATCCGGCGGCGACCATCCGTTTAAGTAATGGGCAGGGACGATATTTCGGATCCCCTAAATCCTCATACAGTACCTCAAGAATCGCCAGGACGACATCCAGCCCGATTAAATCGGCAAGTGCCAGTGGTCCCATCGGGTGATTCATCCCTAACCTCATCACTGTATCAATGGCTTCTTTGTCGGCGACACCGGTTTCAAGACAGAAAATCGCTTCGTTGATCATCGGCATCAGCACCCGGTTTGAAACAAAACCAGGCGAATCGTTCACCACCACCGGTGTTTTGCCCAATTCCTTAGACAGGGCGACAATCTCATCAACCACACCGGCAGCGGTCGCTAACCCGCGCACCACTTCAACCAACTGCATCAATGGCACCGGGTTCATAAAGTGCATTCCGACAACCTTTTCGGGCCGTTTGGTTGCCGCTCCCAGCAGCGTCACAGAAATTGTCGATGTATTAGTAGCAAGCATCGTCTCAGGCGAACAGACCGCATCAAGTTTCTGAAACAGTTCCTTCTTCAACTTCACATCCTCAGTAACCGCTTCAACCACCAGACCGCAGCCCTCACAGGTTTCAAGGTTCAAATTCGAGCTGATACGCGCTCGGGCCGCTGCCGCAACCTCAGCCGTCATCTTACCCTTCTCAACCAGTTTATCCAGCGACTTTTTAATCGTTGCCACTCCCCGGTCCAGAAACCGCTGGTCAACATCAACCAGCACAACATCGTAACCCGCCATTGCAAACACCTGGGCGATACCCGAACCCATTGTGCCCGCACCAATGACACCAACTTTACGACTCTGCATATTTGCTCCTTTCTTTTTTATAAAAAGTTAGGTGCCCGAAAATAAAAGTCAATTAATACCCCGCCAGCGGGCTATTAAATCAATCAACCGCCGGCCATTCTCCGGTGTAAACTGAAATCTTCCATCGGGCAGCAACTCATTCAACGCCTCTGGCTCTTCCCTCTTAAGCCATTGCCAGAAAGCCACTCCTCTACCCGTCAATAATATCACAACAGTTTGGTCCGGCTCAACAACCAGTTTATCTATCTTGCCCCCGTCAATAAAAAACTTCGCATTGTAAACCATCGGTTCAACTTCCAGAAGGTGCAACCAGTTATTTGTCTCCTCTAAACGACAGAAAATAGTATCGCCCTGCACTGCCGGTTCCGACATTGATAGCCTTACATTAACCGTTCGGGCATAACCTAAAAAGTCCTTTATCTCCTTGCTGCCTCGTGCCATCACTCCTAAACCCTTAACCTCTAATGACCCATTTGCTCTCCAGAGTCTGAGCAGCCGGTGCTCGCTTTGCCGTCCCACACCATAAACAAAGGTTCGAACCAAACCCAGTCCGCTGCCACGCCGCTTTTGCCCTTCCTGAAGAAAAGCCGGCGCACACCCAAATTCCCAACATAAAATCCCAACAATTAAGAACAAAACCTTGCGGACCATCACTGTTAGTTCTATCAACGTAATGTCGCCTGTCAACATCGTATCAATCCTCATCGATTCTGAAATCCTTCACTCCAAGTTTGACTATTTTAGCTTAACCGCTATCCTTACCATCTATGGTAAAAGTCTGCGTCCTGTTTGCCGCGGGGATAAACTGCGACCAGGAAACGGCGTATGCGTTTGAACTTGCCGGTGCTGACACCGAAACCGTGCACATCAATCGGTTAAAAGAAAAACCCCAATTGCTTGACCGGTATCAGATTTTTGTCATCCCCGGGGGGTTTTCGTACGGCGACTACATCGCTTCGGGTCGTGTCCTGGCAAATGAGTTAAAACATCACCTTGCCGAAGAGATTTGCCGTTTCTTGGAAAAAGGCAAACTTATCCTGGGCATCTGTAACGGTTTTCAGGTGCTGGTCAAATCCGGGCTCCTGCCGGGCTTTGAAAGGCCGTTTGAGCCCCAGACCGTAACGCTTGACACCAACGATTCCGCCCGTTATGAAGACCGCTGGGTATATCTCAAAACCGAGCATTCCCCCTGTGTTTTCACCTCAAACCTGCCCGAAATCGTCTACTTGCCCGTTGCCCACGCCGAAGGCAAGTTCATTCCCGGTTTTCATCAGGTACTCAAACAGTTGAAAGGTAACAACCAGATTGTATTCCGCTATGTCACCGTCCGCGGTCAAGAGGCAAAATATCCTGATAACCCAAATGGCTCGGTGGAAGGAATCGCCGGCATCTGCGACCCGACCGGTCGGATTTTTGGTCTGATGCCCCATCCCGAACGTTACATCAGGATTGAACACCATCCCCGCTGGCATCGGGAAAGTTTGACAAAACCGGACGGAATCGCCATATTTGAAAATGCGGTACAATATGTCAAAAAGAACCTCTAAACAAACCGCCCCGGCAAGAATCAGTGACCATCCGATTCTGAAATTCGAGCGGGGGCGAGAGATAACTTTCTTTTTTGAAGGGAAACCTATGAAGGGTTACGAGGGCGAAACAATTGCCGCTGCCCTGGTTGCCAATGGGGTCAAAGTGTTTCGATACAGCGAAAAACACAATCGGGCTCGGGGATTTTTCTGCGCCGTTGGCAAATGCTCCTCCTGCTTAATGGTTGTTGACGGCAAACCCAATACAATGGTCTGCATGGAACCACTACGCGCAGGAATACGTGTGGAACGACAACGCGGCAGAGGAAAAATATGAGTAACATTAAAGATGGCGGCATTGTAATTGTCGGGGGCGGTCCAGCCGGGCTTTCCGCCGCAATCATTGCGGCGCAACTGGGCGCACCGGTCACTTTAATTGACGACAACCCGCGCCTTGGGGGCCAACTGATTAAACAGACCCACAAATTCTTTGGTTCGAAAAGCCACTACTGCGGCACCAGGGGGGTGGACATCGCCACCATTCTTGAACAGCAACTTTACTCAACACCGGCAAAAGTCATCCTCAACACAACTGTAATAGGCCACTTTTCACCCAACATCCTTGGGCTCGCCGACCGCAACACCTTTACCAAACTTGCCTACCAGCGTTTAATCGTCGCAACCGGTGCCAATGAAAACACCATCCTGTTCGAAAACAACGACCTGCCAGGAATTTACGGTGCGGGTGCGGTCCAGACCCTAATGAATGTGTTTGGCATCAGACCGGGTAACAAAGTTTTAATGGTCGGCTCAGGAAACATAGGTCTAATCGTCTCCTACCAACTGATTCAAGCGGGTATCAATGTGGTGGCAGTAATTGAAGCGCTTCCTAAGATTGGTGGCTATCATGTTCATGCTGCAAAACTTGCCCGATTGGGCATCCCGATACTCACCTCGTACACAATCAAAGCGGCGTTGGGTAAGGAGTTTGTTACCGGTGCGGTCATCTGTCGGGTTGATAAAAATTTCAAACCAATCAGAGGAACCGAAAAAAGATTAAAGGTAGACACGATTTGCCTTGCCGTCGGATTATCGCCATTAGTAGAGCTGCTGTCCCAGATTGGCTGCCAGATGGTATTTATTCCAGAACTGGGGGGGCAGGTTGCCTACCACAACGCCAATATGGAAACGACCGTTTCCGGAGTGTATGTTGCCGGTGATGCCAGCGGGGTTGAAGAAGCGTCAACCGCAATGCTTGAAGGCCGAATTGCCGGTGCCCATGCTGCCGGCAATTTACTCGGTAAGATTGCCGAAGCGCAAGCCATTATAAATCAGGCGCAGTCAGAGCTCGCCGCCATCCGTCAGGGTCCCTTTGGTGAAAAAGCGGCAAAGGGCAAAGAAAAGATGAGTTACACCGTCCGCCAATAAACTGCCCCGGAATGAAAACCAAAATCAAAAAGATTAACACCGGTCCCGGACCAAAAAATCGGTTTGTTCCAGCAATTCCCTATCTCGTACTTACCGGTACAACCGTTTTATTTTTCTGGGAAATTTTAACCGGACAGAACTTCCTCTGGGAGGACATCCTCTATCAATACTACCCGTTCCACTCCTTCCTTTTTAGAAATCTGCGTCAGTTTCATCTCCCCCTCTGGAACCCATATATGTTTGCTGGTATGCCGTTTCTTGCCGACATCCAGACTCAGGTTTTTTACCCGCTCAACTGGCTTTTTGCCTTTATCACCCGCTCAAACCAGAACTATGTGTTCTGGTTGGTCGAACTGCAATGCATCCTCCATCTATTTCTCGGCGCACTGGGTTTTTATCTCCTGATGCGGGAGTTAAAACTCTCCCGATATTCGGGCATCGTTGCCGCCATCACCTTCGGCTTCTCCGGATTTATGATTAGCCACACAATCCACCTTACCATCATCAGCACCTTTGGCTGGTTCCCGCTCATCCTGTTATTTTTTTATCGAACCCTGTTCCAGCGTCGATTACGCGATGCCAGCGCCACCGCACTCACTCTCGGACTTGCCAATCTCGCGGGTCATCCTCAAATGACCCTTCATATCGTCTATGCCCTCTTATTTCTCTTTATTCTCTACCTGATTTTCAACTGGCACAGTGAACGTGCCCGGATAATAAAAACCCACATCCCGCTTTTTCTCTTGACAATTTTCCTTGGTTTTGCCCTCTCCGCAGCCGCCTATCTTCCGGCATATCGTTATTCACTTCACACCGTTCGGGAAATGATGTCATACCACGAAGCGACCGAAACATCCTTACCACCCTGGTTTCTCATCACCATTCTCATCCCCAAATTTTTTGGTAGCGTTGCCGGTGGCGTTGAAGAGACCGTTCCTTTCTGGGTTGACCCGGCACGCTACACCTACTGGGAGACCTGCCTCTATGTTGGAATTGTGCCCCTCCTACTTGCCGGTATCGCAATTGTCTTCAGCCGCAACAAAATCCGCTGGCAATTTCTCATTTTGGGCATTGTCGCGCTGCTTTTTGCTCTGGGAAGATTTACACCGCTCTACCGCCTGGCCTTCAACCTTCTGCCCGGTTTCGACCGGTTCCGAATCCCGGCACGGTTTGTTGACCTGTTCACTGTCGCAATTGCCTTTCTCTCTGGACTGGGCATAGAGGTTCTAATCCAATCCCAGCCCAAACCGGACCCTAAATCAAAAACCCGGGGTTATCGGCTCTTGTTCCCGGGATTAACCTTACTCGCTTACGGAGGAGTAATTTTATTGCTCCTCATCACCGGTTTACTGGAGAAAATTTTTCCCCCTCTTCACGACCCGCACCTGTTTCGCAACAGCCTGACCCAAACCGGTATTATGTTCATCTTCCTCATCAGTGGACTACTGCTTGTCTTTCTCTCAACAAATGCGTCAAAATACCGCCCTTTATTTTTCAGTCTGCTGGTCGGTGTTGCCTTCCTCGACCTTTATACATTTGGTCATCGCTTCAGCCTGGGGACAATTCCTCCCGAACAGTTTTATCCCCTCCGCCCCTTTATCAATACACTTATCGAAGAGCATAAAAAAGAACCTTTCCGCATCAACGCCCGCAGCGGTCCTTATATGCTCCTGCAACGCAATGAAGGTTTACTCTGGGAACTGGAACTACTTGAAGGTTACACACCGTTAAAACTAACCGACTATGTCACCTTTGAAATTCCAATCAATCGCCGCAACGACCTGTTAAATGTCCGTTACGGAATTCACATTGACTCGGTTCGGGGAACAATGACCCTGATCCAGAATCAAACCCCGTTACCCCGTTACTGGCTTGCCGACTCTTTTATAGTCGTCACCGACCGGGTAACAATCCTTAATCGCCTCGCCGACACCACCTTTGACTACCGCCGGATTGCCATCCTTGAAGAAAAGCCCGCTTTGAATCTTGCACAACTATCCTCGCCCAGCCCTAATCTCGCCACCGACAACTCGCCGCAAGAAGGTATCACGGTGCTAAAACGCACAAACGAACGAATTGAACTTACGGTTGAGACCGACAAACCGGCAATCCTGATGTTTTCAGAAATCTACTATCCAGAGTGGCAGGCAACAGTTGATGGTAAACGAGCAAAATTGATGCGCGCTGATTACTGCCTGCGTGCCCTACCCTTGTCGGCGGGCAAGCATAAAGTTGTCACCTGGTATGACCGCACCGTTATCAACCTCGGCATTTTTATCAGCAAACTCGCCTTCCTCGCCATCATCCTCATTTTCCTTTTTACGCGCGCCGCTCCAAACATTCATCAACGCAAGTAAAGTACCGCCACAACACTTAACAACCACAAAACAATGTCGATAATCAACGGCACATCCGTAAACAAAACCCTTTCCGGTGCGCCACCCTCCTCTTTGCGATAAACCAAGTACAGATAGCGATAAATGCCGTAAAGAACAAACGGGACAGTTAGAATCAGGTTGTGGGTTCTAAATTTATGTACCGTCTCCGGTGCAATCGTATAAAGGCAGTAGGCGATAACGGTTGAAGATGTCGCCACCGCTATCATCTGGTCTAAAAGCGTCTCCGAATATTTTCCCAACACACTTCGATGAGAAATCCCCCCGCCTTCAAGGTAGAGCAGTTCGTGGCGCCGTTTTGCCAGTGCCAGAAAAAGGGCGAGGAGAATAGCACAGACAAAAAGCCAGGGTGAAATCTGGACCTGAACCAGAAATGTACCGGAAATCGCCCGAATCGCAAAACCGGTCGCCACTACCATCACATCGAGAACCACAATTTTCTTCAGGTAAAACGAATATGCCAGTTGCAAAATGAAATAACTTAAAATCAACAGGCCAAAGCGCAATGTCAAAACAAACCCACCGCCAATCCCCAGTATCACGGCGAGTACCGCCGCAATCCCGGCGGTTCCCACCTTTATCTCGCCTGCGGCGATTGGCCGGAACTTTTTCTTGGGGTGGGAACGGTCATTCTCCCGGTCAAGAATGTCGTTGATGATATAAACTGCGCCCGAAACCAAGCAGAAGGCGATAAATCCGGCAAATGTTTCCAATAACTTCATCACATTGAAAAGATTCTGGGAAAAAATTAACGGTGCAAAGACCAGAAGGTTCTTGACCCACTGTTTGGGCCGCATTGACTTTACAATTGCCCACAACATAGTTATCAGTTTTACAGGAAACGGTGCAACTGTCAACTTATGCCCGACTTTTCAGTTGTCAGGGCTTGATTAACTTGATAAGTCGATAGAACTGATTGTTATCCCGGCACAACTCAACAAACTCGTCAATCGGGTTAACGTCCACACAAAACAAACCCTCTGCTTCGTGAACGGCATCAATTAAAGGGATTTCAAAGGTCAAAGTTGAAGATTTTTGCGGCTCGAGCATCAATTGCCTTGCCGGCAACATCGTATCGGTAAGAACAATATTGTTCAGGTAAAACCTGACACGACAACCTGAACCGCCCAAATACATCCGATTTCCGATGTTTCGCAACCTTATCTTCCCGGTTAACTTTTCACCAACCCGGGGCAAATCCGGGATGAACTGAACATCGTCAACAACTAAATCCGGCCCTCGAGGCGCCGAACGCTCCCGGATAAAAACAGGCCGCACCCCGAGATTCAAATTCAGCCCGCCATCTGTTTCGGCTTTTACTATCTCAACTGATGGGTCGTCATCGTAAGCCAAAGGTATTAACTCCACCGTATCACAGCCAACCGGCAGCCTTATCTGAATTGTCTTTTTCTTATCTCTCCCGGTAATTTGATTTAGCCAGGCAATCCAGAGCCGCTTACCGCTCAAGGGCTCTTCGAACTCGTACACCCGCACCGCATCGATTGGGCAGTCGTTTAAAATCAACCTTTGATTAAACCGCTTGCCTTTTAACATCCTAAATGTTTGGGCAAGTGCGTAATAACCCGCTTTGGTCTCAAATGATGGGGTGTGAAGACCGTAACTGCCCTCCACCGATTCACCCCGGGATAGAAACGAGTAATAACAAATCCGGTCATAACCACCACCGGGTAAACATTGACTCGCCCGGGCAACCGTAAAAACCCTCGCGACCCAGTTTGCCTGTTCTTGGCTATCGCACTCACCGTTGGGCAGCAAACAGGGCAAGCCGACTTCGGTTATCCACAATTCGCCATAATCGCCGTTTTCTCTCATAACCACCCGCATACTTTCTGCCTGCGCCTCAAAAAGGTTGAAATCAAAACCCCGGTCCTGATAAGGATGAAACGACACTCCACACCACAATTTTTGGGGGATTAGTCGATAGCAGTAACTGAGCATCTCATCGGGTAGTATCCGGGTAAAAATCGACGGTTGCATTGCCACAAGCGAGCCAATCAGCACCTTAGCCTTGCCCTGGGTTATTGAATCTATCACTGTAAGAGCCACCTCAACCAGGCGGGCGTAAAGCGAGCACAACCCCTGCCGGTTATCGCTCAGGTGGTAATCAAACTGGGGCGCCTTCCAGAACCTTACGGTATCGTTTGGTTCATTCCATATCTCATAAACATCGATTAGCTTCCAATCGTTATAGTAATGTCTCACTACACCCTCAACATACCTTGCCCAGTAATTGGAAGGGTGCCAGACATCCAAAAAGAGATTGCGGGGCGGACTGAATTCCGGAGCGTCAAAACGGGTGCCGGCCCAGATTGCGCTGTAATCAAGAATCCCGATTACCTTACAGCCCATTGTCTTGCTGGAATAGAAAACCGCCGGGTCTAACTGCGCAAAGTCAAAACCGGCCGTAGAATCAGGCCAGACCCAATTCCAAAGCAAATCGATGCGGTCTAAGTGAACACCCGCAGCGCGTACCCGTTGGTGCACATCCTGTTTGTGAGCAAAAACGGTATCGTACGCCGAAATCAACACACCCCACCAACTACTGTCAATTACTCCCATCACCCCATACACCCTCATACACAGATCAAGCGATTCCGCTGCGTCACTGTACAACACGGTGCCGTATCGATAAGGGTTACCGGCGTCGTAATAAAACTGAATTGAGTCTGGTCCGGCACGGCTGAACCGTAACTCGTAGCGTTTGCCCCGGGTGAAACCGAACCGCCTGTTCCAGTTCTCAAACCGGACCCAACTGTGGCTTCGTTTCTGAACACCGCTACTCCCCATCACCAATTTGTCACCATCCCAAACTTCAACCCGGTAACGGCTCCCAATGCCATTCGCACCGGCAAACAACTCCAAATACACCAGACTGTCAAAATTGCTGACGATGGTCTGGGAAACATACCTGTTAGCGCCGGTGCGCCGGGTCCAGCCTGACCAGTCGGACCGAACCGGCTTCACCTCATAAGACTTTACCATACCCGGGGCGGGAATAAAAAAACAAACCAACAATCCCAACACAATCTTAGTTTGTCGGGTCATCGCTTAATCCTGCTGTCTAACAGCATCTTAAATCCGGTACCCTTCAATCAATCCTGACCCGAAATAACTTATCACGAACTACCACCCAGAACCCATTTTTTGTCGCCATCACTCCCGCCTGTTCAGCAGAAACAAAAGAGTACCAAACTATCCGCAATCATCATCCCCCAATTGTAGAAACACGAAAATCGCGGTCAAGGGAAACTAACCCTGCTCGGTAACCGCTCTTAATTAAATTCACCACAACCTGTTTTTCCCACGAGAAACCTTTCTACCCCGAAGATGTAAACGGCGCCCGATAAGGTGGTGTTCCCAGAATCGCCGTTTCCAGTTATATTACCGGCCCTTGTACCGCCCCCAAAGCCGCCTCAGGACGTGCCCCGGCCGCGCCCCGAAAAATTCCTTAATCTATTTAAAAACCGTCAGTTGTGCGGCGAATCAAAAATTCCACCGTTAATTTTGAACCCGCTTGGAATCATAGCACAATAAATGGGCAGGAAATTAAACCGGAAACTGCTCGTACAACCGCTTTCGGTTTGCCTCAAGCAGTTTGGTTTGTAAACCCATAAAAGTTGCCGCATCAACAACCCGGGCTTTTGACCTCGCGCTTAAAGTCTCAAGCCACTCCCTACCTGTCTCCGAACGCAAAAGGTGATGGTCAACAATCAATAGATCGGTAGCCCGTGCCAGTTTAACCCCATTGATAAAAGCCTGGTTTAGTGCCTCTTTACTTAAAACCGAGAGGTAAATTGGCGGTCCCGCAACAAACACCACATCAGGTTTCCAAGCGATAATCGCCTCAACCCCATCTTCGGCAAGCAACTGAATGTCTGAACCGTGGACAAAAATTTCATTACCCTCGCTCACCCGGGTCATCATCACCATACCCCGACCTTCGGCACCGTGTTGACACGGTAAGGAAAAACTAACATCACCGCTGTCCTTGCCTTCACCTTCAACCATCCTATCGCCCAGGAGTTGCGCAAAGGAACGTAATCGCTCATCCATCAATCGGGTGTTACCGGCTCGCCCTTTGACCCAGAGGGCACTCGCACCCAGTTTGGCTACAAAATCAATAAGGTCAATTTGATACGGGTTTGGTTCTGACAGCGGCGCATGGTCGCCATGGAAATGGCTTATAACAACATCGCTTGCCATTTTAACCTCATTGAGAATTTTCTCCCTTATCGCCGCCGCCTCACAGACTTCAATCTTATGGGGCGCCAATCCCGAACGGCGTGGTGCCAGAGCAACACCCGGGTCAATCAATACCCGGCGGGTTTTGGTCTCAACAACACAACACATACTGCGCACCCCTAAAGACTCGGCACCGATAATCCTTATCTTCATCCAACTTTCAGGATAGCGGACTTCTCGGACCTATCAACCCTTTCCGATTATGTTGACTTCAATCTCATCAAGCATAAATTATTCCCGATGAATTACGACTCAGATTTTTGTTATATCCGCTCGGTTGACTATCCCGACGGTGCCATCATACCGAAAAAAATTGCCCGGATTTCGCCTGATGACCGGGGGTTTTACTTTGCAGACGGTGTCTACGAAGTTATCCGTACCTACCAGGGCAAACTCTTCCACTTTCCCGACCATCTAACACGGTTTAAGAACAGTTTACAGGCGGTGCGGATTGGTCTCCCGGATGTCGATGGCATTGAGAAAATTTGCTCCAAACTACTCCGCTACAACAACCTGTCAAATGCCGACGCCTTTTTTTACATTCAGGTAACACGGGGTGTTGCTGCCCGTAACCTTCTTTTTCCGCCAGAGGCAACAATACCCACCCTCTACATTTCGGTAACACCAATTACCCCACCCATTACCGAACAAAAAGATGGCATCAAGGTAATCACCGTGCCGGATATCCGCTGGCACCGCTGTGACATCAAGGCGATTGGACTCTTACCCAGCGTCCTTGCCCGCCAGACCGCGGCGGAAGCCAATGCCCAGGAAGCGATATTTGTACGCAACGGTATTGTTACCGAAGGCACCCACACCAATCTGTTTGGTGTTAAACAAAAGACGGTTATCACCCACCCCCTTGACAGTCATATTCTGCCCGGTATCACCCGGATTGTTCTAATGAAGCTTTGTACCCGGCTCCGGCTGCCCGTAATTGAATCACCACTCCCGGAACCGGAACTGTATCAACTGGACGAACTGTTTGTTACCAGCACTACCTGGGAGGTTGTACCGGTGATTGAGGTCAACCGGAAACCAATCGGTTCCGGTAAACCCGGTGTCGTTACCCGGCAACTGCAGGCGGAGTTCAAAAATTATGTTCAGGAAATTTTTACCGAGCGCAGTTCTGCTTGACCGCTCACCGCAATCGGGCTACACTGATTGTGGTATGAAAATGGCAAGGGTTATGACCTTCCTGATGGTACTGTTGCTCGGCTCCGCCCAAAGCCAGATTCCCTTACCGACCGCACCCGATTGGAGTTCAATCGACACCGACTATTCGACCGGCGGCGCCTTCGCCGACATTGACGGCAACGGTTATTTGGACTTCTGCATTTCCAACGGCAATGATATGGCAGCCGACCCCAATGCCGTATATTTCAATCAAAATGGCAACCTTGAAACAAACGCCTCCTGGCGCTCCACCGACTTGGGTTATTTTGGTCACTGTTATACCGGCGATATCGATAACGATGGCGACCAGGATTTTGTGGTCGCCTACCTCGGCGACTACCAGCATCCGAGCGAACTGCACGTCCGGGTCTACCGTAACACCGGTACCGGCCTCGAACCGCTCCCTTTTTGGAAGGCAAAAGACTCGGTCTCTTCCTTTGACTGCTGTCTCGGTGACTTTGACCTTGATGGTGACCTTGACCTTGCCATCAGTGCCGGTGATGCCTATCGCGGCGCGATGGACCGGGTGCGGATTTACCGCAACAATAACGGCGTATTCGACTCCCTGCCCTTCTGGTACGCAAAACTTGATACCGCCTCGGATGCAATCCGATTTGCTGACATCGACAACGACGGCGACCTCGACCTGTTCGTGGGCCACCGGCGCAAGGTGGTGATGTACCGCAACAACAACGGTTCTTTTGATACTATTCCCGAATGGGTTGTGCGCCGTGCAATCGGCTGGGTTTTGCGTCTTGAACTGGGTGATTACGACCAGGATGGCTATCTTGACCTTGCGGTCGCCTCCAACGACCAGCTTGGCGACCCGAACAGCATCAAAGTTTTCCACAACAATCAGGGCACACTGGACACGGTTGCCGCATATACGATGCAAACCCGGGGCACGCAACTTTACTCCTCCTGCGTTGCCTGGGGCGATGTGAATGGCGACGGATTTCCCGAACTTGCCGCCGGTGGTTGGTGGCAACCGGTAGTGGTGTATCTCAACCGCTGCGGTGTCCTTGACACCACACCATCCTGGTCCTGGTCCCCCGCCAACCCGAACAATCTAGTTTGCGAAGCGTTGCTCTGGACCGATGTCCGCAACTGCCACCTCGCTTCCGTCACTGAACGCCATAATGGCGACGGTATCCGAAAACTCTTTAACTTCACAAAACGGCCGATTCAATTCCTCGACAGTGTTAAGGTAAACGACACAATTGTCCCGCGCGCTGCGTACTGTTACGACCGCCATCTCGGCTGGTGCAGTTTTGCCACCCCACCTTCTTTGGGAACTGACAATGTTGTATTCTACTACCATTACGCCACCACTCCGGACCTCGCCGTTACCAACTGGGCGCGCACTGCCGGCAACCATCTTTTCTTGAACACCACGCCGACCGCGATTGCTCAAAATCAACCATCAAGCAAGCCGGTTCTCCATAAACTTATCGTCCATCCCAATCCCGCATCCGGACCGGTTTTGCTCACCACTTTTGGACCATTACCAGCAACCGTTGACATCTTTTCTCAGGATGGCAGGTTAATCGAAAAACTAATTATCAAGCACAGTTCGCCCGTCCGGTACAATCGCAACCTACCCAACGGCGTTTACTTTATCACCGCTCCTGGTTACCAGCCGGTGAAACTATTGCGGTTGGAAAGTAAATAAGGATGTGCTATGGCAACACCCGAACAGATTCCTGGCGAACTGCTCAACCGCATCGCCCGTTTTGGCCGACTTTACCTTCTTGACACTGTAACATCAACCAACGACTTTGCCTTTTCCCTTGCCGACAAAAAGGAACCTGCCATCGTCGTTGCCCAGAAACAGACTAAAGGTCGGGGCCGGTTTCGCCGCCACTGGTTTGCTGATGAAAACAGTTTGACATTCTCCCTTCTGCTATTTCCGGCAATAAACAGTTCGGCACCCGATTTCTCTCCCGCAGCAATCACACAGATTGCGGGACTGGCGCTCTGTCAAGCGGTTGAAAGCCTGTTTATCACTAATCCCGCTCAATCTTTACCCAAACCGATGCTCCGTTGGCCCAACGATGTCCTACTCGAGGGCAAAAAGGTCGCGGGTATTCTCTGTGAACAACGAAACCAGGCGCTGGTGATAGGCGTCGGCGTCAATGTCAACCAGCCCACAATCCCGGAAAACCTGCCCGATGCCACCTCGCTCTTTCTTGTCTATCATCAGTTAACTGACCGGATGACACTTCTTGAAAACTTTCTAACCAACCTCTTTGCCCTACTCAAAAAAGTAACCCAGGACCGCAAAGTTATCTGGGATGAAGTCCGCGCCCGTTCTGCAATCCTCCACCACCGGGTCGAGATTAAAACCCTGCTGCGTCGTTATGTCGGTACGGTCATTGACATTGATGACGCCGGCCGGATTATTCTTCGCACCGACTCCGGCAAACTGACGCTGTTCAGCGCCGGTCAGGTTCGACAGCTCCGATGATTCTCACCGTCCTCGTCGGCAACTTCAACACCCGCCTTGTCCTCTGGGAGAAAAAACGCAGCAAAATGCGGAAAGTCGTACCCACAAACCAGGTGTTAGAACGGCTGAACCGGCTCATCCCCAACCGTACGCTGCAAGGCGCGGCGCTCGCTTCGGTTGTTCCCCAACTTACCCTGCGGTTATATCAAACACTCTGCCGGCACACCAAAACCTTACTTGTCACCACCCGTACCCCCACTCCCTTGAAGGTTGTTTACCACCGGAAGTCGCTCGGCGTCGACCGGCTCTGTGCTGCGGTCGGTGGCTTTCTCCGGTATCAACAGAACCTGATTATCATCGACTTCGGCACCGCGATAACCTTCAACATCGTGCACTACCAGGAAAAGGCATTGCTCGGTGGTCCAATCCTGCCCAACGCCCGAATAATGTTCACCGCCCTTGCTGACCACACCGCTCAGTTACCGATGGTCGGACTGCGGCCCCGGGAAAACCCGCTTGTCAAAACTACCCGTACCGCCCTCCAGTCCGGGGTTTTTAACCTTATCCTCGGTGGCATCCAGCGCATAATTGAGCAAATTCGCTGCCGGACAAAGGCGCGTTACCAGATTATCGCCACCGGTGGTGAAGCACAAATTTTCAGTAAGAAATGTCAATTGATTAACAAAGTTGACCCGGAGCTTACCAGTTTCGGGTTGGCGCAAATATACTATTTTAACCGGAGGACAAAATGAATCGCCCAAATAGAACTGGAGTGTTTATCGATGTTCAAAATGTTCAGGAAACATTTGAAAGACAGGGCAAAGAAGTTCGCTACGACGCCGTAATTCGCCACATCCTGACCACAGGAAATCACGAACGGGAAAGTTGTAAATTTGTCGCATTTGTCCCGTTCCGTCGGGATGATGAACGGCGCCAGCGCCTAATCGACGCCCTATCGTTTCAAGGTTATCGAGTTGTTGCCAAACCGGTACGGGAAAGGCCCGACGGCACCATTAAAGCCAATATGGATATTGAAATCACCCTCGAGATTCTCTCAATGAGCGAATGGCTGGACGAAATTGTCCTTGTAACCGGTGATGGCGACTTTGTTGCTCTGGTGGACTGGCTTTCCAAACGGGGTAAGCGCGTCATATCAATTGGTTTGGGTCGGGGCTTCACCTCAGTTGAACTGATTCGCGCCTGTGACGAATACATCAACCTCGACGAAATTGAAGGGGCGGTGAAGGCACAATTTCCCAACAAGGAGTGGGAACAGCCACCTCCGGGAACCACACCGCCCGGACTATGAGCCAAATCTATCTTGCCCTCGACACCAGCGGTACTCTAACTGCCCTGGCGCTGGTCAAAGACGATAAACCGATATTCGAGACCAGTGCCACCGCGCCCTATGGCCACAATGAAAAACTGCTCGATTTGCTTAAACAAGCGCTCGACCAGACCGGGATAACATTAAGCCAGATCACCGCAATCTGTCTTACTATCGGTCCGGGAATGTTCACCTCGCTCCGGGTAGGATTAAGCGTCGCAAAGGGGCTTGCCTTAACCAGAAAACTGCCTCTTAAAGGAGTCAATACACTTTACGCCCTTGCCGCCACCGCGGGAGAACATTCCCGGCCGGTGCTGGCGTTGATTGATGCCCGGCGCGGGGAACTCTACACTGGCTTATACTACAAGGGCACACCCATTATAAAACCATCGGTTCTACCACCCGAACAGTTACCGACAATTATCACCCCATCCCGCTTACCCGCTACTGTTCTCCGTATCGCTGGTGATGGTACCCGGTTTGCCCTCCCGTTTCTAAACAACACGGGCTTAGCCATTGAGAGCACAAACATCATCTATCCGGCACCAATCACGATTGCCCGAATCGGCGCAAAACTTCTTGCCCTTGAAGGAGGGGACGAAATCGACCAGCTGGAACCAATCTATCTGCGCCGAACCGATGCCGAACTAAAACGGGCGCAGTTGAGTTAAAGCATCGCCTGCAACTGAGCGATCACACCCTGGTATCCCCAATCACCAAGCAGGGTGTGATACTGATAACCGAGAAGGACCTTCAACCTCCCCTCAACAACGTCCAGCCCCAGTGCCGCAAGCCCCCGCCCCTGGAATTTGCCGTTGTCCCGGGCAATCAACTCCAGTCGCGTCCCGGGCACAAAAAAACCGAAATCGTAACTGCCTTCAACAAGCCCGGCCAGTGTCACCCGGTTCTGGAACCTCCGGTAAATCAACTCCAGTTGAGAAGAAAAACCCCGCTGTTTCAACTGGACCTCACCAGCAACCCCTAACCAGCGTACCGCCTCGGGATAAACCCAACCATAATATCCGCTGCTCCCAATCCAGATGTCATATTCGGCAAACGGTTTTCCAATTACCCGGCAACTGACATCCTTCCAGCCGTTGTTATCACCGCTGTTCGGTCCGGTCCCGTTAACCACCGTGCCATACAGCCGGTAATCAAACTTTCCTGGACAGGGCGGAGCATAGGACAAACTCAAACCGATATCGCGGATATCACCTGGTTTCAGCACATCGGTATACAAAAGCGAATAGTCCTCAACTCTCAAATCCTGTTCCCGGGTTTCGCTCTCAAAATTAAGCGGGGTTTTAAACTGTCCCAGGCGCAGCGCCATGCCGTTTTCCCATCGAAAATCGACAAACAGATCACGCAGATACAGTCGGCTGAAGTCAAACTCCATCCGGGCACTAACCCCTTTAAGTAGTTCACCGGTTAAACCGAAAACCGCCAGTCGCTTCTGAAACTCAAATCCGGTTGTTACCCACCCGGTGCTGTTTATCCCTTGCCAGAACAGGGCATAAACCTGAATTAGCCCATCAACCTTTAACCGGTCCGGAACAACGGTGATTTCCGCCTGCAAACAAGGGTTCGGCAGAAAAAAAATAACTGCGACGATAGGAAGGAATCTTCTCCCCTTCAACCCGCTCCCTTCTTAACCAAAAACTGGCGGAGGCGGGTAGGAATCGAACCTACCGGTCCACTTATCGCAGACCATACGGATTTGAAGTCCGCCAGGCACACCAGCACCCATCCGCCTCCACATAACATCTAATGCTGGACAATAACCTTTCTTACCTGCTTACGCTTGGCGTCGTCCACCTGCAGGAAATAAACCCCTGTCGGCAAGTTACGAACATCCAACCTCAATGTTTGTTGCCCCCTACCACCATCACCGCTGAAGACAAAGTTCCATTTCTGCATTAGCGCACCGGTCCGATCGTACATCCGAACATTGACATTTCCCATAGGTGTTCCAGTTATATGCACCAACCCTTCATTACGAACCGGATTCGGGGCAACTGTTAATGCCGATATTCCCAAAACCCGTTTCGGTTCGGCAACCGCCACACTCTCCTCCCAGACGACAACTTCTGCCCTGAGGGTATCGTTAAACCGCCGTTCATCACCAATCAGTTCACTCCAGGAAGTGACGGTAAACAATCCGCTGCTCTCGGCACGGAAGACATTAAATTCAACGGTATCGACCATTCCCGGTGTAAGATTTAACCATACACTATCACGGTATTCGCCCGGGGTCACAGTTAGTTTTATCCAGCAACTGTCCCGGTTTACCGCCAGATTTTTAACAACCGCGCTGGGCACAAACGAATCTTCAATCCAGAGCGACTCCGGAACGACCAGTGCGGTCAGGGCAAAATCGTGCTGCACCTCGTAAAACTTGCCGATTAACAGGTCGTATCCGGTTGAGTCGTTAAAACTCATACCGCCGATATATAAAAACCCATTGCGGCTTGCAACAATCCGGTAGCCCAGGTCTTCGTTATGACTTGCCGGATTGTCCCAGAGATAAGAATAAAGCAAATTGCCGGTGTTGTCGTACTTCAGCACCCCGATATCCCGGACTGTTGTCCGTGTATCAACATTACCAATCACCAGCACCTGACCTAAAGAGTCAACGACGATATCCGTACCTTCGTCTTCCAGCGTTGCAACATCATAACGCTGGGTCCAGCGCGGCACCCCGGCTGATGTATAAGACACCGTGGCGATGTCGTAATCGGTTACATCGTCAAGGCTTGTACCGGTCACAAACATATTGCCCGCCTGGTCCAATGTCAACCCGTAAAGCAAATCCTCATTGTTGGCCGGGTAACGGTTGTATGCCCGTGCCCAGAGCGAGTCGCCATTCCGACTGTACTTCATTGTAAAATAGTTGTAATCCTGATTGTCGTCATAGACAATACCCCCGATAACAATCGTCCTTGTTACCGGGTCAAACTTAATTTTCATTCCGTAGTCATCGCCGACCCAAGGGTAGTTATTCTTACGCCGCAACCAGCTCCGGACACCGGCTGGTGTGTAACGAATTGTCGCAATATCATAATCGGTGCCGTCATCGTAACTGGTTCCGGTAACGTAGACATTGTTAGAGTCGTCAACACAGATCGAATAGGCGATGTCCTCGTCATTTTCCGGGGTCCGGTTGTAATAACGAACCCAAACGGTATCACCGGTTGCCCCGTTGTAGCAGATGGTGCAGTAATCCGTGTTACCGGTACTATCCGTACTGTAACCGGTAACAATCACCCGGCCCAATCGGTCAAGACAGAGTGCCAGCGCTGCGTCATCTTGATTAAACGCCCGGCGCCAGGTTTTTGCCCAGAGCAACTGACCGGTTGCGGAATATTTCAGTGCCACCCAATCGATGTCCATCACCGTGTCAATCACCCAGCCGCAAACGTAAACCTGCCCCAGACTGTCCACAACCAGTGCTGCTGCCGAGTCGTCCTGGTGTGCTCGGCCGTCATAGGTGGCAGTCCAGACCAAGTGACCTGTTGAATCGTATTTTTGAACAACAATGTCCGCAGTTTGCGCTATCGTACCTATCACACCCGTTACATAAACATTGCCCACCCTGTCAACTACCATATCAGAAAAAATCTCTTCGCCTCTTGCCGTGCCATCAAACTGCCGCAACCAGGCGGTATCAAGCTGTGCCGATGTTGTTCCAAATAACAAAACCGTCAAGAGAAACAACACAACACGAAAAAACTTCATTTGTCCTCCTCGCTACTAATGTTACTCATCTTTAACAATTTACCGCCGAATTCTCCTCTTGTCAATCCATACGCACCGATAACTTTAAATAGTGCAAAACGCTTCGTTTAAATAAACCGGTCTAACTCGAATTTAAGACCGGGTAGCGTAAACCCGACTGTGCCGAAGATGTTCACCCTCTCTGACCTGAAGGCACCATTGGAAACAAACCGGGAAATAGAATTCTGGACCGCACTTGATACCGGGGCGCAGATTATCGGGTCAGTTGGTAATAAAAGGGTAGCGTAGACGGTTTTGGTTAGCACCCTGTTGATTATCAATAAGATAGGAGCTAAAACGGTCTGGAAAACGGTTTTGGGAAGGCTAAGAGGAACGGTAAGAAGTATGATAAGAAATGGGGTACATAAGACTATCTCAGGGATTGCCCCGGACTGCTGGGGGAACAATTTTTTGTCACTTTTCATTAAATTTTCGTATCAGAACATAGAGCAAAAATTTGCTGCCTTTGCGTTTGGCATTCCGCCATCACTCTCATTGTGGACACACACAACCAAAGGTATCTCTTGACTGCAAACAAATTATTATAATAATCACAAGTAAAAAGGAGCAGCACAATGGGTATCATTGTATCCCTTCTATCCCTCAGTGCAATTGTCTTTGCCCGGTGGACTGCTATCGGACCTGCCGGTGGACCGGTTTATTCCGGTGGTATCAGCCGAACCAATCCTCCCGTAGTCTACTTTTCACCTTACGCTTCGCCAACCAAACTGTTGAAATCAACCGATGCTGGCACAACCTGGGAGTTCACCAACGGCACTCTCAGCACCTATCCAAGAGAAATAGTTGTCCATCCCCACAACCCCGATATCGTTTACGCCCTGACTGGTTCCGCGATTTACAAAACCACAAATGGTGGTAGTTCCTGGACTATCAATTCGGTTCCAGCAAATCACTACTTTTACGCCTTTACCATCAATCCACTAAACCCGGATGAACTTTTCGCCGCCGGATACAACTATACCGGAGGCTCCGCCCGATTGGCATTTGCTCGCAGCACCAATGCCGGTGTCAACTGGACAACAACCATCTGTGATACCACACCTGCATCTTATGGTTACTCAATCGCCGTTGACCCGGTTGACACAAGTGTCGTATATGTCGGGGGTTATCGCAGCGCTGGAGGCACAACCACGCTCTATCGGTCATTTGATCGAGGAGAAACCTGGGAAGAAATAAATCTTGCTATCAACGGCTACTATCCGTATGCGCTCCACATCAACCCAACAAACAACAACATTATCCTCATCGCCCCTTACGCGAGCGGTATATACCGTTCCACCGACCGAGGCGCAACCTGGACCCGGACCGCAATCATTACCAGCGTCTACCGGATTGCCTCTGCCGCCAGTCAACCGGCAACCCTTTATGCCACAAACAGCAGTGGTATCTATCAGAGCACCGACGCCGGTATCACCTGGACAAGAATTGGAACTTCCGTACTCGGTAAACCCAACTACTGTCTACTGACAAATCCTGTTGACCCGGGCACAGTTTACTTTGGAACAACGGTTGGGTTCTACCGTTCTACCGACTACGGCATTACCTGGGAGAATACGACAAATACAATTTCCTTCAATAAAACCACCGTAATCTCCCTTGCTTCGGACAACGCCACCGTCTATACCGAGTGCCTTGACAACGCCATCTACCGTTCAACTGACAACGGCGCCTCCTGGGAACGTTGTCCGGAGTTTCTCTCCTGCGGTAACATCTGCGGCATCGCCGTGCACCCGTCTGACCCTCAAACCGTGTGGGCGCTTGAAGGCTCCGGTTGAGGCAACGCTGAGCTCTTCAAGAGCACAGACGGCGGGTCCGTCTGGACACAGGTTGAAAGTTATCTCGTTGATGGTGCTGCCCTTGCCATTTCGCCCCACAATCCCGATATCATCTTCACCGCCGGTTCCGGCTACATCAACGGTGCCTATCGAATCCAGACCTCTTACAGCACGAATGGCGGCGGCGTCTGGCACCACGACACCCTGGAAGATTCTATCGCCCGTGTTAATGCCCTGATTTTTGACCCCTATGACCCAAACCGCATCCTGATGGGTGGCGACTCAATGTACTCCTACAAACTCCTTCTGGTAAGCACCGACCTGGGCAACACCTGGCGCCACATTGGCAATGGCTTAACGGGTTCGATTTACTGCCTTGCTGCAGTACCCACCACCCCGGGCGCGTTTTTCGCCGGCACCAGTCAGGGACTGTTTTTGTCTACCGACGGTGGCAACAACTGGACACGCACCGGCACATTCACCTATGTCAAAGCGGTCTGTGTCCATCCGGAAAATGAAAGCACCATCTATGCCGGCACCAACAACGGCGTTTATCTCACAACCGACGGGGGCACGGTCTGGCAACAAATTAACGAAGGATTACTTAACCTTAATGTCGTTGCGCTGACCTTACAAAGCGGTGGAAATCCCACAGTGTTCGCCGGTACTAGTGGGGCGGGAATTTTTATCACCTCGCCACCAACCGGCATCGCTCATCAAACACAAACAGCGTTACGGACGCTGAAACTAACACCCAACCCCTCTCGCGGGTTTATCAGGCTAATCGGCTTAACCCGGAGCGAAAACGGCAGCTCCTGTTCTGTTTATGACCGCAGCGGCCGCCTCCTGTTTTCAACAACACCGCAACCGGCATCGGATAACAACACCTGGCGCCTCGATTTGCACCAGTTACCCTCGGGCACTTACTTCCTCGGTATTAAAGACGGCCATAAAACGGTGTTCCAGTCCTTAATAATCTCCAAATAGGAGAGGCGAACGGCATAACGACCCCTTCAATTAGTTGACGGCAACCTGAAAAGTGCTATCTTGAACTGGTGGCATTAAACGAACATTACGAGTGTCATTTAACAAACTTTCTTACCTATTTAGAAAAGGAGCGCCGCTTTTCTTCCCATACGGTCCGTTCTTATGAAGTGGACCTCCACCAGTTCTTTGACTTCTGTACTGAACAACTTGGGGGGAAATCGATTGCTCAACTAACCCGTTCTGACATTCGTGATTTTTTGGGCGCGGTTCTGCGCTATGGGTACACCGGAAAGAGCGCTGTACGAAAACTGTCTGCATTGAAATCGTTTTTTCGCTATCTTCTCTCGACCGGAGAAGTTCTTCAAAACCCGGCTCGGGGTATTAAAGGCCCGCCCATCGAAAAGCAACTGCCGCCTCTTATCACCCAGCTGCAGATTGCCCAGGTCCTGAACAGCACCGATGAGTCACCCCGGTCGCTACTTACGATTGCGATTCTGGAAACAATCTACGGTTCAGGCTTACGCGCTTCAGAACTTGTCGGACTAAACCGTTCCGACATCGACTTTGAGCACAACACAATCCGAATCCGAGGTAAGGGTGGTAAAGAACGACTCCTGCCTCTGGGGAGCAAGGAAAAGTTGGCTTTACAAAAATACCTTGCGGTGCGCGGCTACCCGGACGCTGAACCGCTCTTCCTTAACAACCAGGGCAAGAGACTTACCACCCGTTCGGTTCAAAATATCGTGCGCCGTGCCTTGAGCCAGATTGCCGGCATCACCGCTACCAATCCCCACGCCCTCCGCCATGCATTTGCGACCCATCTTCTGGAACGTGGTGCCGACCTGCGCGCTGTTCAAGAACTTCTTGGCCATTCTTCACTCTCATCCACTCAGATTTACACCCATCTTACTGTTGAACGCTTGCGCAAAGTTTACGATAAAGCCCATCCGCGTTCCGGAGCGAAGAGTTGAGTCTTGAACATTGCTAAAAAAATTTTATCCTGCGCCGCGGTAACATCCGCCCTTTCCAGGATGTTTTTCCCAGAACGGTTAATACTATTGAGGCGAATCCCAACCCACTGGCAACAGTCATAGCCAGCGGATAGAGGAAAACAATCTTAATTGGTAATTTTACCTTCACCGCTACAACGCTCCAGATTATTACTGCGAACAGAATCGTGACAACCGCCGCATAGAACTGACCGTTAAAATTTAGTCGGACAACACCCATCGCGGCTTCGATCAGTGGTTGCCAGGTTATCAATAGCATCCAGCACCAGACAAACAGTGCCGGTATCAGTCGGTAATCAAATATCGCAAAAAAGTTCTTGCTAAACCCCTGCCACGCTGAAACAAAACCTCGATACATGCGCGTTGAAATACAGTCGGTTGCATCTATCATGCGCCATTTCATGCCCTCCTTCTTAATCCGACGCGCCAGCGCTATATCCTCGGCGGCTTCGGTTCGCACTTCTCTGTGTCCGCCAATCAACTGGTATGATAATTTACGGAACAACATAAATTTCCCATTCGCCGCAACTAATGCCTGAGACTTCCGCCATCGATAAGCAATACCCAGCGGTAGAATCGACATTATTGCCCAGAAGAGAAACGGGACTGTAATCTTCTCACCAATCGTTGGAACAGAATTGTGAATTATTGCGGTTACCAAATCGGCGTTAGTAACCGCCATCACCGCCACACTGCGACGCAATGTGTCAGAGCGAAAAACCGTATCGGCGTCGGTAAATAGAAGTAACTCTCCGGTTGCTGCATCTGCCAGTTGCTGGCAGGCCCAGGTTTTACCAGTCCAACCTTCGGGTAACGGAAGTCCTTTAATAACCCTTAACCGCCGGTCGGCAAATTTGGCAATAACTATACCGGTTCCGTCTTCTGAATGGTCGTCTAACACCAGAACCTCAAAATCACCATAATCTTGCTCCAATAACGAGGTAATGCATCGACCGATTGTCTCCGATTCATTACGGGCCGGTATCAAGATTGATACCCGGGGGCGCCATGAACCTAATTGATAACTACTCAGCCGACGCAGAAGCAGTACGTTGCTCACAGTTATTATCAACTGCACGCTAACAAATATCAATAAACGATAGCTGTCCACGAAAAAATTGATAAACTTTATCACCGCCGAAATCCCATTTGGTGTTTAAACATTACTATCAGAACATTACCCAGCGCCGCACCGGTGAGCACCGGGTCTCGGAACCGAAAACCGATATATATCAACATCAACAGCAAACTGATAAAAACCGATAACCTGTCGTCCCGTAGCCGTAAAATAAATTTCGAGAAGAAAAGCATCCCACCCAGAAATGTGGGTACCTCCCATAATGTCACACCACTCCAGACGCCGAAAGTTACCGCAAGTGCTTTACCGTCTCTGCACCGCAACCAAGGGGAAAAGGCATGGCCGAACACCGGCGCAATTATCGTCAACAATAATGGCACGCCGCCCAACTTTAAGCCCCAATAACCTATCGCGACAGGCACCGCACCTTTGAGAAAATCAAGGAGCAAAGCCAGTCCCCCAATTATCGGGCCGGCAGCTTTAATTGCGTTAACTGCACCCGGATTACCATCACCGACACTCCTCAAATCCCGACCCCGAAACCGTGCCAGCCATAATGAAAACATCAGTGACCCGGAACAGAATGAAAAAAGGGGAAACAGCAAGCGAATTACCCCCACTATTCCTCCCATCTACTACTTTGACGCAGATTAAGTTGATAATCATCATAAACGTCGTAGATTTCGATACGCCGGCTCATAACCTCAACTAAAAAATTTAGGCGTAAATCCATCTTAAGCCTGAACTCCTTTGGCAACCAGTATCCTTGTATTAAACCATAATTGATCACCATTTGAGCATCAGCAACAACAAACGGCAAACGTGCTGGGAGAAACTCCAACCGGAGAACATCTCCTGAATTAACCCTCACATAACCTACACCCCTGATGTGATAATCATCGGCACGCCGGGGAATAAATTTTACCATCACAACACTTTCTCCCTGCCAAACTCTAATACCTGTTACTTCATAACGATAGTCATCCTGTGTTTCAAGAAAAAACGGCATCCTGGTCTGACGCGCGATCAACCCCTTTTTCACTAAACGTCGGCAAACCTGTGTCTTTTCCCGCCCGGAAACTATTCTGCCATCGACACTCACTTTAAGAAATTCGAACTCCTGTTCCTCGTAACGCTTCATTATTACCCGGCGTTGACATTCTATCGTCTGCTCTTTGCCACTACGGAAATCGTACTCTTTGTAAGTAAAATCTGCCTGATAGGCGACACCCGCCAGTTCAGTTGCCACCTGACGCTGACGAAGGAATATCCGATTGATTACCTCTTCCTCATTTAAAACCCAAAAGAAAATTAGTATCCCGATAAAGGGCATGATGTAGTATCTTTTTATGCCGTGATTTGTCAAGGAATGGAAAACTTGTTAGTGAATAAATTAAGGGTAAAATTGTCTCGTATGAACAGTGGAAAACCCCGGGTGGTTTTCTCCGCCTGTTTGGGATTCGAACGCTGCCGGTATAATGGAGAAATTATCAGGGACGATTTTTGTGAACAACTAAAACATTTTGTCGAACCGGTTCCGGTTTGCCCCGAAATGGCAATCGGACTTGGCGTGCCCCGCGAGCCAATCAGAATTGTCTACCAGAACAATAGTCCCCGTCTTATTCAACCTGCTACCGGTAAGGACTTTAGTGAATCGATGCAACGGTTCGCCACTGATTTTCTCGCGCAACTAGATGTTGTGGATGGGTTTGTTCTTAAATCGCGTTCGCCCTCCTGTGGCACCCGTGATGTCAAATCCTACAACGAAGACGGCAATCTTAGACCATCGATTCATCGCCGGGGCATCTTTGGCGGCGCAACAATTGAGAGGTTTCCTGACAAACCGGTTGAAGACGAAGGCCGGCTGAAAAACTTCCTCATCCGGGAAAGCTTTCTGACCCGACTTTTTTCTCTTTATCGGTTCCGGTTATTGCGCTTAGCCCCTTCGATGGGTAACCTTGTCGACTTCCACACCACCCACAAACTTCTCTTGATGGCTTATGACCAGGTTGCACTTCATCAGTTAGGTCGGCTTGTTGCCAACCCGGAACACCGACCGATCAACGAACTACTCACTGAATACGAAACAACTTTATCCCGTGCCCTGGCACGCCCACCCAAATACACCAATGCCGTCAATGTCCTGTTGCACGCGCTCGGTTATTTTTCCCGTAATCTCAGTACTGCCGAAAAGGGATTTTTCCTTGACACCTTGGAAAGTTACCGTTCCGGGCGTCTACCGTTGAGTGCTCCGGTCAGTATAATTCGCTCCTGGATTGTCCGCTTTAATCAACAATACCTCGCCCGACAGTGGTTTTTCTTACCCTTTCCGGAAGGACTGCGCAACATCAGCGACTCAGGTAAAGGACGCGACCGGTGACCATTCGCATCGGTTACCCCTGTATCAATTTGTCCCTTAACTGTCGGAGTACAAAAACTTTTCGCCTGCAGTCGTATTCTGAAGAAAAGTTTAAGTCAACCGTTGAGAGCAATCTCATATGTCTGGAAGAAACAATAAAATGGAATATCAAACATGGTATCAGGTTCTTTCGCATCAGTTCCGACCTTATCCCTTTTGCCTCCCATCCTATCTGTAAATTTCCCTGGCAAAAATATTTCCGCTCGCAATTGCGCCGAATCGGCGTCCTCATCCGTCAAAACCAAATCCGGGTTTCGATGCACCCGGACCAATTTGTTCTCATCAACGCCATTGACAAGCAAATCGTTATCAATTCAATTCGTGAACTGTTATACCATGCCCAGGTACTTGATTTAATACAACTTCCGACGGACGCCAAAATCCAGATTCACATTGGCGGTGCCTATGGTGATAAAGAAACCAGTATCAAACGATTCGCCCGCCGTTTTCACCGTCTGCCCAATGCCGTCCAGCGACGTTTAGTTGTCGAAAATGACGACCGGTTGTATACGGTTACTGACTGTTTAAAATTACACCGCCTCGCTAAGATTCCTGTTGTCTTTGACTGCTTTCACCATGAAGTTAATCCTGACGGCAACGCTATCGGCACCGCCTTCTTGTATTGCGCCCGAACCTGGCGTCAGCGCGATGGCGTCCCGATTGTTGACTACTCCTCGCAAGAACCGGATGCCCGTCTTGGTTCTCACGCCCAGCACATCAATCTGAAACATTTCTCCGCCTTCATGGAACAAATTCCCAAATACGACTTTGACCTGATGTTAGAGATAAAAGACAAAGAAACCAGTGCCCTGGCAGCGTTGAGAACCCTGAAAACAAAATTTACGCCGGCAAATGGCTGATATCACCTGTAAAAAATTGACAACGGTTAAACCGATCGTAAAATTTGCCGCATCTTATGGATAAATTTCGTGGTGGAATTCATCCCCGCGAGCATAAGGAAGCAACAGAATTTAAACCGATCGAAGTTGCACCTTTGCCCCAGCGGGTGGTCATACCGCTATCCCAGCACACCGGTGCACCTTCCAAGCCGGTTGTCAAACCCGGCGACGCCGTCCGCACCGGAACGATGATCGCCGAACCCGGCGGTAACCTTTCGGTACCAACTCATTCATCAATTTCTGGTACTGTTTCCGAAGTCAAAGAACTTCCTCATCCCCTTACCAGCAGATTCGTTACGACGGTTACCATCGAATCGGACCAGCAGGACACACTCGACGAAAATATCAAGGAGCGTGACCTCAACAACATAACCCCTGACGAGATAATTACTGCAATCCGTAATGCTGGTATTGTCGGGTTAGGTGGTGCCGCCTTTCCCACTTTTTTTAAACTGACTCCCCCTAAAGACAAGGCAATCGACACCCTTATTATCAACGGCTGCGAATGTGAACCGTATTTGACCGCTGACCATCGTCTGATGGTAGAAAAACCGACTGAAATCGTCGAAGGGACTACCTATATCGCTCGGGCACTGGGCGTAAAAAAAGTCCTGATTGCGATTGAAGACAATAAACCTGATGCCATTGCTGCGATAAAAGAGGCGGTGGCTGGGACCGGATTTGTTGTTCGCCGCTTGAAAACCAAATACCCCCAGGGTGCGGAAAAACAGTTAATAAAAGCCTGTTTGGGACGTGAGGTCCCTTCCGGTGGTCTCCCGGCTGATGTCGGCTGTATTGTCCAGAATGTCGGAACTGCCTTTGCGGTGCGGGAAGCGGTCCGGTTCAATCGGCCGCTTTACGAGAGAGTCGTAACCGTAACTGGCTCCGGCATCTCCGAACCGAAAAATCTTCTTGTCCGAATCGGGACCCCGGTCAAAGATTTAATAAAGTTTTGTGGGGGGTACAAGGGAACGCCAGAAAAAATTATTATGGGTGGACCGATGATGGGAATTTCCCTGGCATCAGATGAAGTGCCTGTTTTAAAAGGTACATCGGGCATCCTTGTTTTCCTCCAGACCCAGGAACCCGAAGAACAAGACTGTATCCGCTGTGGTCGATGCATTGAAGCCTGTCCGATGGGATTATCACCAACCCGTTTGAACTATCACATCAAATCAGGACGACTCCTTCAGGCAAAAAATGAACACCTCCTTGACTGCATCGAATGTGGCTGTTGTGCCTTTGTTTGTCCGGCAAAAATCCGGCTTGTTCACAACTTCAAATACGGCAAATCCGAAATCCTGCGTGCCAGAGAGAAGTGATGAAAATGAATAGCGATGTTAAAACCCGCCTGCTGGTCACAGCTTCTCCTCACATCTACTCTTCAGTGACTGTTAGTAAATTGATGTGGGCAGTAGTTATCGCTTTACTACCAGCACTCGGCGGTTCAATTTACTTCTTCGGTTTCAAAGCGCTTCTGATAATTGCCATCTCAACCGCTGCCGCTGTTTTATTTGACACTTTGGCTCAGTTAATGTTCAAGCGCAAAGTTACGGTTGGAGACGGCAGCGCGGTAATCACCGGTTTGCTCCTTGCATTTAATCTGCCACCCAATGTTCCCTTGTGGTTGCCGATTGTTGGTGCGGCATTTGCTTCCATTGTTGTCAAGCAGTTCTTCGGAGGGCTGGGGCACAACTTCATCAATCCGGCACTTGGGGCCCGCGCATTCCTTGTCGCATCCTGGCCGACGCATATGACTACCACCTGGCTTGCCCCGCACAACGGTACGCTCTCCGGTCTTCCTTCGCAGGCGCTCAAACTGTGCACCGATGCGATAACAACTGCAACCCCGCTCAATGTGTTAAAACACGGCTCAAAACTTCTTCTCCCGGGAAATGAACCCCGGTTACTTTATCAACATCTCCAGTCATGGGAAACTATTAAAAACCTCTTCTTCGGCAACATTGGCGGCTGTTTAGGTGAAACCTCGGCACTTTTGCTACTCATCGGTGGAATATTCTTAATTGTAACAAGAGTCATCGACTGGCGCATACCGCTCTCTTACCTTCTCACCGTTGCGGTTCTCGTTTTAATACTGCCCGGACACAAAACCGCTGTTTTAAACTACTTTTTATTCCATCTGTTCTCTGGTGGCCTTATGCTTGGTGCCTTTTATATGGCAACTGACTATGTTACCTCACCGTTAACCCATAAAGGCCGGGTTATCTTTGGAATAGGTTGTGGGGTCCTCACATCGGTCATTCGTCTCTGGGGTGGATACCCCGAAGGGGTATGCTATTCAATCCTTCTAATGAATGTCGCCACACCGTTGATCGACCGTCTGACTTTGCCCCGGATATTTGGCACAAGGAGCAAAAAGTGAAAGAAAGCAAACTCTGGGTGGTCATTTCTCTTTTCATTACCTGCTGTATCGCCGCCTTTGCTCTATCTCAGGTCTATGCCATAACGAAGCCGAAAATTGATTATCAACGACAGGTCGCAGGGTTACACACTGCACTCGCCGCGGTAATGCCGGAAGCAAATCGGTTTGAGCCCGTTAATGACGACTCTACAGTCTGGCGTGCCTATGCGGATGACCAGCACATCGGCACTGTAATCCGTGCCGCAAAACAGGGCTATGGCGGGCTGGTACCGGTCGCTGCGGGAATCGACCTTGAAGGTAAAATCGTTGCCATTCGGGTCGCCAGTTCCGCCGAAGGTTTAAAGGAAACACCCGGGTTGGGCCTCAAGGCGACCGAAGAAAAGTTTCGTGAGCAGTTCAAAGGCAAGACTTTATCTGAACTTCGGCTGAAAAAAGATGGTGGGACAATTGAAGCAATAACCGGTGCAACAATTACCTCTCGAGCAGTTACCGATGCCATCCGGGAAACAATGGAGAAATATCAGGATATTATTATCATCAAAGGCAATGAGTAACAAAAAACCATCCCGTCTTGCTTACCTAACATCAGGAATCGTAAAAGAGAACCCAACACTCATCTTGATGATTGGCTTATGCCCCACCCTTGCCACAACCGTTTCCGCTCGTGACGGACTGGGAATGGGCCTCGCCGCATCCTTCGTTCTTATCGGCTCAAATGTCGTTGTTTCCGCAGTGCGAAAACTGGTCCCCGATTCAGTGCGTATCCCGATTTTTATTATCATCATCTCTACCTTTGTTACAATTGTTGATTATCTTATGCAGGCTTATCAACCTGGTCTTTACCGAGTGCTTGGCGTATTCGTACCATTAATTGTCGTTAACTGCATCATTCTTGGCCGGGCTGAGGCATTTGCTTACAAACATGGTATCTTCGACTCACTTCTGGACGGACTTGGTAAATCGATTGGTTTCACTTTGGTGCTGTTTATTATGGGCACAATTCGCGAAATCGTTGGCAACGGCACCTTCTTTGGCCAAGCCGTTACCCCTGCTTGGTACCGTAGTGCGCCGATGCTCTTTGCCATCTTTCCTCCCGGTGCCTTCTTCTTAATCGGTTTGCTCAAAGCGCTCGTGAACAAAACAAAACTCGGAGGAAATAAATGAGCCAAATGAATCCCGCCAAAATTTTTCTTGCTGCCTTTCTGGTCAACAATATCATCCTGATGCGGTTCATTGGCCTCTGTCCATTCTTTGGCGTATCAACATCGCTTAACACCTCAGCGGGAATGAGCGCCGCGGTTTTGTTTGTAATGCTTCTCGCCGCCTGGGTCTCCTGGATTCTGTATCACACACTCCTCGTACCTTTAGGGCTAATTTTCCTGCGTACCGCAGTATTTATCCTCGTGATTGCGGCACTTGTTCAGTTTGTCGAAATGTTCCTAAAACGTTACATCCGTAACCTTTACTCCGCAATGGGCATTTACCTGCCCTTAATCACCACCAACTGTGCCATCCTCGGCGTTACCTTTCTCAACATTGATTACAGATTTAACATTCTTCAGGCAACAATTTTTGCCCTCGGAACCGCTTGCGGCTTCGCTCTCGCTATCATACTTTTCGCGGCGATTCGCGAACGCCTTGAAGATGCGCCCATATCACCGGCATTTAAAGGTTATCCCATCGCCTTCATTGGTGCCGCCTTGGTTTCGTTAGCATTTATGGGCTTTATCGCCCTTTTTGGAATTTCGTAAATGGACTGGTTTCTAATTTTAAAATCACTATTAGTTCTCGGTGGCCTGGGACTTACCTTCGCAGTCATCCTACTGATTGCCTACCTTAAACTTACCGTCAAAGTTGACGAGCGTGAGGCACAGATTCGTTCCGTCCTGCCCGGAGCTAACTGTGGTGCCTGTGGTTATCCCGGCTGTGATGGCTATGCTGCTGCGATTGTCGCCGGTAAAGCCCCGTTAAATGCCTGCTCGGTTGGTGGTCCTGCCGTTGCTGAAAAAATTGGCCAGATTATGGGCGAGGAAGTAACAGCCTCCCAACCCCAGGTTGCCGTGTTAATCTGTCGGGGCGGGAAAGAACAAGCCCCGAACCGATTTGAATACCGGGGTGCTGAAGACTGCCGGCAGGCAGCGCTTCTACTCGGCGGACCTAAAGCCTGCATCTACGGTTGCGTCGGGTTAGGGCATTGCGTCAAAGTCTGCCCGGTCAATGCGATTAAGATGGGAGAAAACAGACTTCCCGTCATTGACGAAAAGACCTGTATTGGCTGCGGTAAATGTGTCAAAGAGTGCCCCAAAGGCACGCTGCGCCTTATCTCCCGTTCGAAACTGGTCTACCTCGCCTGTGTCTCCCGCGACCGCGGGAAAGCGGTCAAGGATGTTTGCTCGGTTGGTTGCATCGCCTGTGGTCTTTGTGTTAAAGTATGCCCGGTCGGCGCCCTGAAAATGGAAAACAACCTGCCGGTTATGGATTTCAGCAAATGTATCGACTGCGGTATTTGCGTCCACAAATGCCCAACTAAATCGTTTATTGACCGCGCCCCAGGGCGTCCGAAGGCTTCGATCAACCCCCGCTGCAACGGCTGTGGTGAATGCATCAAAGTTTGCCAGTTCAAAGCAATTGAAGGTGAACCCGGGAAACAGCACCGGGTTATTCCGGAAAAATGTATCGGGTGTGGCCAATGTGTCCTGGTCTGTCCGGTTAAAGCAATTGACCTTGTCGGCGCGCTCGGCCATTCAATGAAAACTGTCTGAATCCGCTGTCCTCCTAATTAAATTTAAATTCTTATCCGTACCTTCCTTGACTGTCTTATTCTTAGTGCTACCATCCAGTAGTGTCCAACCGATTTGTCGTGCTCCTGCGCAATAGAAACTTTCTTTTTTTAACCTTTGCCGGCGCAATGTCACAGTTAGGCGACCGTCTTTCCCATATGCTGCTAATTACGCTTATCGGCGTTGCCGCACCAGGGAAACTACTCGCCTACTCGGGCGGCTCTCTTACCTTCGTGTTACCCACCTTAATACTCTCGCCGATTGCCGGCGTCTTAGTTGACCACTGGGACAAACGCAAAACCATCAGCCGCACCCACTTCATCCAGACAACAATTCTGCTCTTAACCCCGTTTGCCATAAAACTTACCCATAGCTTCACCCCGTTCTGGGTCGCACTGACTTTATTCTTTGGACTGGATATCTTCAACAACACCGCCAATCCCGCGCTCCTGCCCAATCTGGTCGCCTCGGATAACTTACTGCATGCCAATTCCGTGAGCCTCGCCTTCGCCCGCATCGCCACAGTTTTAGGAATGGTAATTGGGGGATTTCTGATTAAATGGGCAGGCTGGAACAATGCGCTATTTATCGACGCTTCCTGTCATCTTACTGCCGGTTTTTTAATCCTCAACATCATAACCACCCAAACAACGGCAGTCGCACATACTGTTCCCCAACCTCATTCCGGTAACATCTCGATCTTGATTAATGCCTTGAAACAGTTTTTTAGCGACTTAGGAGAACTCATCCGTTTGGTTTTACACAACCGAATCGTTGCCTTTGTCCTCGCTTCTATCATCATTTCCACTTTTATCTCTGCCGTCTCTTACACAATTCTCATCTACCTTGTACAGCAGGTTTTGAATATGGGCACGGCCGGAGTTGGTATCTTTGCCGGAATTTTGGCAATCGGTATGATTGCCGGCGCGGCGGTGATGGGACTTTTACCGCCGAATATCAACCGCCCTCTTGTCATCGTCACTATCACAATTTTATACGGCTTACTTTTTTTCATTGGTAACTTGCTCATAACCGTCTGGTTTATGATTGTTGTCGCGCTCATCGCCGGCGTTGCCTTTTCCTGGTTGGGAATCGTTCAAAATACACTCTTACAGGAGGAAGTGACACCAACCATCCGGGGGCGCGTTTTCTCCACGCGCGAATTCGTCACCAACAGCACCTTCCTCATCACCACCGCCGTCATCGGCATTCTCGGTGACTTTACATCCTACCGAATCGCCCTTCTTACCATTGGCATCGCTTTAATTGTGCTGGGAAGCGCCGGGTTTTTCTGGGTCCGTAGTGGATTAATTCCGACCCGGCGACTAAACCCGGACGATTAGATTGTCGATCAACCTCGCTCTACCAAAATAAACTGCCAGCGCAATAAGTATATCATTTTTAATTAATTGTATCGGTTTTAAGTAATCTGTATCAACAATTTCAACATAATCAATTCTGCCTGACGAGGAGGTCTGGATTATACGGCGCATTGCCCGTTTGACCTTTCGGGCATCCCGTTCCCCATCCTTTATCAGTTGCTCAGCATGACGCAGTGCCTGATAGAGCACCACCGCCTGTCGCCGTTCATCAGGAGTTAAGTAGGAGTTACGGGAACTCATAGCTAACCCATCAGGTTCACGCACCGTGGGTACAACGACAATCTCAATATCGAAGTTTAAATCCCGCACCATCCTCTTAATGACAAAAGCCTGCTGGGCGTCTTTCTGCCCGAAAACCGCAATGTGGGGCTTTACGATATTAAAAAGTTTGGCAACCACCGTGGTCACACCACGAAAATGACCGGGCCGGGACTTGCCACAGAGATGCTGAGTCAAACATTCAACCTCAACATAGGTTGAGTAGTTTTCCGGATACATCTCTCGAACATCGGGATAAAATATCACATCAACCCCGATTTCGCGCAGCAATTTCCGGTCGCGAGCAAAATCGCGCGGGTAGCATCGGTAATCTTCCTTGGGAGCAAACTGTATCGGATTGACAAAAATAGATACCACCACCCCATCACACCGCTGCTGTGCTACCCGCACCAGTTCCAGATGCCCTTGATGCAGGGCTCCCATCGTCGGCACAAATCCCAGTTTCCCGCTTGCCCGCATCTGCGTGGCAAGTCGTTGCATCTCCCTTATCGTTCTAACGATTTTCATCGGTGTAAAACGAGTGCTCGGGACCAGGAAATTTCCCCTGGCGCACCTCAGCAACATATTCCTGGACCGCCTGCCGCGTCATCCGATTTAGTTCCGCATAACGCTTTACGAATTTGTACGGCTCATCTTCAAACATCCCGAGCATATCCTGCAATACCAGTATCTGACCATCACATTCAGGACCAGCGCCAATTCCGATTACCGGAATCTGTACCGCCTTTGTTACTCTTGATGCTGCCTCGGCAGGGACTTTTTCCAGGATGATAGCAAAGCATCCTGCCGCTGCCAGCGCCTGAGCATCCGTTAGCAATTTCTCCTGTTCTTCAGGTCGTCGAGCTTGCAGCCGATAACCACCTAACTTATGGACCGATTGCGGCGTAAGCCCAAGGTGTCCCATCACCGGAATTCCACAACCAACCAAACGCCGCACCGTTTCCAGAACCGGGCCGGCACCTTCCAGTTTTACCGCTTCGGCACCAGCCTTAAGCAAACGCCCGGCATTCTCAATCGCCTGTTCAAGTGATACCTGATAAGACAAGAAAGGCATATCACTCACAACCAGTGCTCGCTTCACCCCGCTCGCAACCGCGCGGGTGTGATACACCATCTCCTCCATACCAATCCCGATGGTCGTTTTCATCCCGTAGACCACATTTGCGACCGAATCTCCGACCAGAATTATATCAACCCCCGCTTCGTCCAAGATACGAGCAAATGGATAATCGTAGGCGGTCAGACAGACGATTTTCTCCCCGCGCATCTTTTTTTTCATTACTCGCAGGGTGGTAACTTTGTCAATCGGGGTCGCCATCCATTTAACTCCTTTAACGCTTCCGGCTCCGGGGCGAATAAAACTTCCTTCCTCTGTCATGCTCAACAATCGCCCGAAACAGCTCCTCGAACTCCTCCGGATTGTTAACGAAATTAAGCCGGTCGGTATTGACGATTAGAACGGGCGCCTCTTCGTAATGGAGAAAAAAAGAGTTGTAAAGGTTGCTCAAACTGTTGAGATATTCAGGCTCGATGTTTGCCTCAAAACTGCGGCCCCTTTGCCGGATTCGTCCCAGAAGGACATCAACCTGGGCTTGCAGATAAACAACCAAATCCGGCTTCGGGATATCATTCTTTACCAGTTCATAAATCCGATAGTAAAGCGCCAATTCTGGTTCGTTTAGGTTAAGTGTCGCAAAAATTCGGTCTTTATCGAAAAGATAGTCACTCACCACCGCCGGTTCGGGGATTAGTTCTCCTTCCACCATGATTATCCTGCTCTGAAATATCTCCCGCAACTGTCGATGCCGGGAAAGGAGAAAAAACAGCTGGGTTTGGAATGCGTAACCGCGGATATCACGGTAGAACTTTTCTAAAAATGGATTTTCTTCGACCACTTCTTGCACCAGCCTTGCCGACAAACGCCGGGCAAGTAATTCCGCCAACGCCGTTTTCCCAACACCGATTGGTCCCTCAACCGCAATATATCTCAATCGTTGTTCCACTTTCTTACCCCTTTAAGAGAAATCCCGTTTAACATTTCCTGTACCGTCATCCCCAGTATTGGATGACGCAACTCTGGTGCCAGTTCGGCAAGTGGCACCAGCACAAACGCCCGCGTGGCAAGCCGGGGATGCGGTACAATCAGCTCGGGCGTGGAAAAAACCTCATCACCATAAAAAAGGATGTCAATATCAATCGTCCGCGGCTCCTTTTCAACCCCAACGAGTCGCACACGACCCAATTTTTTTTCAATCTCTTGCACTGATTCAAAAAGTTGCCAAAGAGAACAATCGGTCCACAACCTTACCACGCCATTAAGAAAAAGGGGCGACCCAGGCATGTCTATCGGCTCTGTTTCATACCAGGACGAACGTTCAAACGGTCCTAATTTAAGCAGTTCAAACAACGCCCGTAAAAGATTAACCTCCCGGTCGCCGAGATTTGTTCCCAGACTCAAAAATACTTCCTTCACTAAAATAAGAGTAGAGCAATCCCGGAAACTGTCAACTAAGAACCGGCTTGATTTTCGGGTAGGATTTTACGCACATTTATCGCCCGGGGTCCCTGGGGGGTTTCCAGCAGTTCAAACTCTACCTGGTCTTCGATTCTCAGTAAATCCCTTTTCCCGCCATCGACATCGGAAAAATGAACGAAAACAGTACGCCCATCGTCCACGGCTTGAATCATGCCGTAACCTTTATCCGAATCGTACCATTTCACTCTACCTTTAAGCATAAAACCCCTTTCACTGTGTTTCAGGAACGAATCAAGTAAAGGAACTTTATTCAAATTTAGTTCCGTGTCAAGCGTTTCATCACTCTAACCCGCCAATACGCCACGCCTCGGTATTTTCGGCCTTCGTATTGACACCCTGTTCCTTTCTCCTATAATTTTTCTATGATTCCCCTTATCCCGGGTTCAATAATGAGAGACATCGATCGGAAAGCGATTGAAAGTTGGGGGATAAGTGGATTGGTTTTAATGGAAAACGCGGGCCGAGCGGTCGTCGACTTTATTGAAGAAGAAGTAGGAAAGGTCGGGGGTAAAAAGTTCGTCGTCGTTTGTGGTAAGGGTAACAATGGCGGTGACGGCTTAGTCATTACCCGCCATCTGCTCAATCGGGACGCAAAGGTCGATTGCATCCTTTTAGGAGAACGGACACAATTAAAAGGTGACGCCCGCACCAACGCCGAAATATTACGCCAAGCCGGTATCCCTATTCGAGAAACAACCCACCTCGATGAAATATCTTCAGTCCTTAGCACCGCCCAGTTTATCGTTGATGCTATATTTGGAACCGGCCTCTCAGAACCCCCAAAAGATATCTTTGCCCAAACAATTAAACTTATTAATGAAAGCGCCGCTTATGTAATAAGTGTTGACCTTCCTTCCGGACTTGATGCCGATACGGGAAAGGTCTTCGGCACTGCGGTGAAAGCCAATCTTACGGTGACAATGGGAGCACCAAAGCACGGGCTGGTTCTATACCCGGGGAAAATTTTTACCGGTAAATTACGCACTGCTGATATTGGAATTCCCAAAACTCTGTTTGAGCAACACGCCGATACCTTTTTAGTAACCGCAACCTCAGTACGGCAACACCTCCCCCCACGGCGTCCTGATGGCCATAAAGGAACATTTGGCACCTGTTTGGTCATTGCCGGAGCACGTGGCTACTCGGGTGCCGCCTGTCTCACCGCAATGGCTGCGGTCCGCGCTGGAGCGGGATTGGTGCGTCTTGCCTTCCCCCGAAGCATCGCACCGGTAATCGAGGCCCAGATTCTGGAACCTGTTAAACACCCTCTTCCGGAGACCGCTGATGAAACGCTCAGTCCCGAAGCCGCTAACACAATCCTTGAACTCGCCGCTGATGCCACCAGCATCGCAATCGGGCCGGGAATTACCACCCAACCCCAGACCAAAAATTTAATCCGAGAAATCCTGCCCCGTCTCAGCAGACCGATAGTTCTTGACGCCGATGGCATCAACAACCTTGTCGGTGCCGAAGAATTAATCCCGCAATGCTCCGCACCACTTATTCTTACCCCCCACCCTGGTGAACTCAGCCGATTAATCGGAATGCCGCCGGATGAAATCAATGCCAATCGCATAGAAATCGCCCGTGCAACCGCTAAGCGGCTCAATTGCGTACTCGTTTTGAAAGGCGCTCCCACCGTTACCGCAACACCGCAGGGTCGGGTGTTTGTGAACCCAACTGGAAACTCCGGCCTGGGCTCAGGTGGCACCGGCGATATTCTCACCGGCTTGATTGCTGGATTACTGGCTCAGGGCGCCTCACCCCTTGACGCTGCCCTTACCGGTGTTTTCTTACACGGCAGGTCTGCGGACCTCGCGGTTCAAGAACTTTCCGAATACTCCCTTAGTGCCCGAGACCTTTTACAATTTCTTCCTCGTGCCTTTACCGAACTACTCTCTTGTTGATGTTTTCAATTCTCCCGGTCATTTTAACACTGTTTTATGACCCCCGTTACTGGCTTGCCTATCCGGCGCTCAGCGAATTCCGGTCGATAACCGCCAGTCCGCATTCAGTTTTCATCGCTGTCCCCAACGGTATCTACATTTTAGACCGCCGAACCCTTACTCATAATCGAACCCTCACCGTGCTTGATGGCATTGAAGGCGAAATCAAACTCTGCGCCTACAATCCAGCCTACAATGAGTTGCTTATCGTCACCGACCACCGTCACTACAACTTCTTTCCCACCACCAGCCGACTATTTCCGCTCAACCCGCCATTTAAGCAAACTTATTCAATCGGTATAACCCAGCAGGGAGCATATTTTGATACCGACAAAGGGCTCTTTCATAAAGTACGTTCTGCCGACCTGTATCAACCGGTCTCTACTGTACCCGAACCGGTTGTCTGGTATGGAGACAAAGACACCGTTTCCGTTCAAAACTACCCATTTCTCACCCCTTATTTCATTGTTGACCCGCAGTTAAATCTTTGTCCATTCATCAAAGCGTGGCAGAATCCCTTTGATAACCGGTTGTTTGTCTTCGCCCGGAACTACGGTATTCTTGTCTACAACTCCCGCACTGGCTGGAAAGAAAGAGAAATCCGTATCGGACCGCTGACATCTAATATTGGTCGCATCGTGCCCATGCAAAATAAAATGCTTTTTTTCGCCCGAGACCGTTTTCTCATCCTTGATTCAACTGGAAACTGGAATGTTTTCTTCTTCGGCTCAGACCAACTTTCCCCCGCCACCGGGCAACCCTTTCTTTTCCGCCTAAACCAGCTCAGTCAGATAGAAAAAATCACTTCGATTCTTCATCAAAACGGTACCAGCGCTTTAATCGGGACGGAACGCGGTGTCTATCGACTCGGGCCAGAAGAAACCAGTACCTTCTTCCTGCCGACAAACTCGAGCGTAAATGCCCTTGCACAGATGAACGACTCAATAATCGTTGCCACCGACGACGGTATGTTTGTCCTCATCAATGACAGTCTCACTCTGGTGTCCGACCCATTTGCCCGCAGTGATTGGGGTATTTTTGCTATCGCCCGTACCGACCGTAAGACCTTCTTCGGGGCGCAGGGCGTAATCCTGGAACTGGACTCAAGTAACACCTGGCGTGTACTGATTCCGCCCGGCTTTGACCTTTCGCAGCAGGTTCGTGCCCTTGCCGCAAACGGCCGTTTCCTCTTTGTCGGTTCCCACAATGGCATTGATGTTTATGACACGGAACAGAACATCTGGACAAAACTCGACCTGCCCGTTCAATTCCCGGTGAATGAACTGTATGCCGACAACCGTTACCTCTGGCTGGTTTCCAAAGAAATACTCGTGCGCTACGAATACCGTGCCCAGTTTCGCTAACCTGAATCTATGCCTTTAAACCAATCTGTCCAAGCAGTCATCTTTGACCTATTCCATACCCTTGTGTCTCTCCAGTTATCAAACGCCCCGGGACCAAGTACTGCCGAACTCCTGGGTGTCGACCCGGACGAATGGAATCGATACTGGCTTGCCGACCCTTCGGATTATGTGCTGGGTCTGGCACCGATTGAAGTTCCCTTTCGGCGCATCGCCCGTCAGCTCAACCCCGCGGTTACCGAAGAACAAATCCAGAAGACGCTTGAAATTCGGCGCTACCGTTTTCGCCATACCCTGCTCAATGTCGAGCCGGAAACTTTAAGCGGTTTAAAAACGCTGCGCCGCCTCGGATTCAAAACCGGTTTAATATCAAACTGTGGCTGGGACGAAATTGCCGCCTGGAACGATTCACCACTTGCCCCACTATTTGACACCGTACTTTTCTCCTGTGAAGTTAAATTAAAAAAACCCGACCCGGCGATTTACCATCTTGCTGCCCGCAACCTTGCGGTACCCGTTGCCCACTGTCTGTTTGTTGGCAACGGTGGCTCCCAGGAACTCACCGGTGCCCGCAAGGCTGGTATGACACCGGTCCTCATTACCCGTCATCTTGAAGTGATAAAACCCGAGCGCATCATCGATGTCCTGCCCAACGCCCGTATTGTTATCCGCCGGATTAGCGAACTGGCGCTGATTTTAACCCGGAAATAAACTTAATCTTCAACCAGGGCGACATCGACCACCGCATCGCCTTTCTCCACCGCCATCACCTTAACCCCGGTTGTTGCCCGACCACACTTCCGGATTTCAGAACACTTCACCCGGATTACAATCCCTTGCCTCGATGTAACGATTATTTCTGATGTTTCGCTTACCGCCTTGGCGCAGGCAAGGCGCCCTGATTTTTCCACCGGCTTTGCGGCAATCACGCCTTTACCACCCCGTTTCTGGGTAGGGAACAATTCGAAATCGGTACGCTTGCCAAACCCGTTATCAAATATCGTTAACAGCGACCGCCCGGCGGCACAAACTACCGCGCCAATCACCTCATCACCTTTTCCTAATTTGATTCCCCGGACACCGGCCGCATTCCTTCCCATCTCCCGAACATCAGTTTCCTTGAACTTTATACCCATACCATTTCGCGTCACGAGTAGAATCTCATCATTCCCGCAAGTCAAAAGGGTAGCAATCAACGCATCGTTATCGTCGACTGTCATCGCAATAATACCTTTCCGCCGCGGGTTAGAGAATGCCTCAAGACTTGTGCGTTTAACAATCCCCTGGCGCGTGACAAAGAAAACATACCGACCGGCAGAAAAGTCTCGCACCGCCACATAGGAAGTTGTCACTTCACCCTTCTCCATCTCAACTAAATTGGCAATTGAACGCCCTTTTGAAGCATAAGAACCCTCGGGAATCTCATACACCTTCTGCCAGTAACACCTTCCCCGGTCAGTAAAGAACATCATATAGTCGTGGGTTGAGGCGATAAACAACCCTTCAACAAAATCCTCCTCTGCCACCGGAACACCGGTTCGTCCCTGTCCGCCCCGTCCCTGACGGCGATAAACACTTACCGGCATCCGTTTGATGTACCCCCGATGCGTCACGGTCACCGCCATATCCTCTTCTTTAATTAAATCTTCTATAGAAACATCGGCCGGTTTTTCCGCAAGAATTTCGGTGCGTCGCTCATCGCCGAACTTCTGTTTTAACTCCAGCAACTCCTGCCGGATTTCGCCCATCATCATCTTCTTGGAAGCCAAAAGACTCTTCAACCGGGCAATCTCTTTAATCAACTCCTTATACTCGGCGTCAATTTTCTCTCGCTCCAGTCCGGTGAGCCGCGACAACCGCATTTCAAGAATCGCGTCTGCCTGACGCTGGGAAAGTTTAAACCTATCCATCAAACCTTTACGCGCCGTCTCAACATCTTTAGAACGCTTAATTAGTTCAATAACCGCATCGATACTCTTCAGGGCAATCTTCAATCCTTCAAGGATGTGTGCTCGTTCCTCAGCCCTTGCCAGTTCAAATTTAGTTCGCCTGGTAACAACCGCTAACCGAAACTCAAGAAACTTCTCAAGTAGCCCCTTCAAATTTAAAACCTTGGGCTCGCCGTTGACCAGTACCAAAAGAATTGCCCCGAAACTTGACTCCAGCGGTGTCCACTTAAACAGTTGATTCAACACAACCTCTTTGGGTGTCTCCTTCTTCAACTCGAGGACAATTCTCATCCCCTCTCGGTCGGACTCATCGCGCAGGTCAGCAACGCCCTGAATCTTCTTCTCGCGTACCAGCTCGGCAATGCGCTCTACCAGCGCCGACTTATTAACCTGATAAGGAATTTCGGTAATCACCAGCCGGTCGCGCCCCGCCTTTACCTCTTCGAATACGACCTTACCGCGCACGATAAAACTTCCCCGGCCTGTTTCATAAGTCTGCTTTATTCCGTCCAGACCAACAACCGTTCCTCCCGTAGGAAAGTCCGGCCCTTTTATCCAACGCATCAACTCATTCACCGTGATATCGGGATTGTCAATCAGGGCAACCAGCCCATCAATCAACTCGCCTAAATTGTGCGGCGGAATACTCGTCGCCATTCCAACCGCAATGCCGGTTGCACCGTTAGCTAAAAGATTGGGAAATGCTGCCGGCAGGACCACCGGCTCTTTTAATCTTTCATCAAAATTGGGTTGAAAGTCAACCGTATCTTTATCCAAATCCCGCAGAAGTTCCATCGCCAGCGGCGCCAGTCGGGCTTCGGTATAGCGATAGGCAGCCGCGGCATCGCCATCAATCGAACCAAAATTTCCCTGCCCTTGGACGAGCGGATAACGCAACGAAAAGTCCTGTGCCATTCGCACCAGCGCATCGTAAACCGCCGCATCACCATGGGGATGATACTTACCGAGAACATCTCCCACCACCGCTGCCGACTTACGGAATGGGCGATTGGGAAACAGCCCCATCTCCTGCATCGTCCAGAGAATCCGGCGCTGCACCGGCTTCAAACCATCACGAACATCAGGCAACGCCCGGGCAACAATAACCGACATTGCGTAATCCAGAAAGGATTTACGCACCTCGTCTTCGATATATACCGGTATTACCGAATTGCCATTCACGCCTTGAAATATACCCACTCTAACACTAAAGTCAAATACCTTACATTGTCTTTTAAAATCAATTTACCATCTGCGGTAACGGAGCGGACATGTGCTGCCTTATCTACAAACGAACTTTTAACGGAACCGCGGAAACAACATCGCCACCTGTTGAAACTGGGAAAATTCTGATTTGAGAATTGGTGCTAAAGCCTTTTCCTCATACCGTACTTGGATTAAAATCAATGGCAACCCTAAAACCCCGACGAGTAGCAACCCACCCCAGGAACAGAAGATTAGGGCAATGCCGACCAGCTGAACTAAAGTCCCCAAATATCGTGGATGACGACAGATTCTCTGCCACTTGAGCGCTAAAAATCGCCGCGTAGAGAAAACGACCTCACCGGTATTGGGCTTTACCTGGGCAACTTTAATCAGTCCAAACAGAGTTGCCAGTCTGATGTACACACCAAAACCAAAAATTAAGAGCCCCAAAATACCCAAGACATAATGAGGTACTGGCAACTGAGTCTGACGCCACCAGATAAAATCGGCTACGACATAACCAATATACGGGTAAACGAAAAAAGCAAATACCCCGCGCCACAACGGCGAAGGCTCAACCACCCCGGACTGGAAAAAGGGCGAGCCAAAGTAGTACTCCACCGCCAGCCACAGGACAAAAAGATAAGCAAAAATCAAGGGAACAACCATCCGCTCCGGCATCGCATCGGCAAAGAAGTTGGTGAAAAATACCCAGAAATACAAACTGACCAGCACCGTCCAGACAAATCGACCGGTTCGGAACTTCAAGACCAAACTGCTCATCTCTTGCCCTGCGCCTGAAGGACATCAGCCGCGTACTCCCACAACTGCCGAAGAGAAAGTTCCCAATCCCTAACTGACGCCGCATCGATTGCCTGCAAAACACCGATGGTTGTTGCCACTCGGTAGCGCTTGCGTGCCATAATTCGCCTGCCCCGCAGACCGCTGCGGCTCTCCATCGTCAATCTTCTGTTACCTTTCAACAACCGATTTATCTCCTCGCCCTCGAGTTCTATCAAAGCCAGCCTCCCCGGTTCGGAAAGTGTCGACATTAACTTCGACCGGGTAATCGTTCCCGGGAAGATTGTGTCCCGGACAAAATTGGAACTGTCATAAATAAAAATGTCAACCGCGCGTAACCCCAGATAACCGTCAACTATCGCCCGACTTAACACCTGGGGGGAAATTTTGACCCTTGTCTCAACAACCGGCAACGCCCCAGTTGAATCCAGCACCATCCGTAACGAATCTACCGTCCGCGCCACTTGGGGTTGTGGTTCACCTGCCTCAAGAGAAACAACCTCTTTTTTGACATTTTGAACCTTACCATTGACAAGAACAAAATCATAACGCAGCACCCTCTCACCCGGCGCGTCTAAAATTACATCAAAGCCCGAAACTGCTCCCGAATCTAACACCAGGACCGCGGTCAAATCGGCTTTATTCTTGAACAAGGTCAATAACTTTTGTCCGGCATAACCCGGCGAGACAAATTTCAACCCTTTAAGGCGCAAAAGCACGTTAACCGAGTCAAGAAATAACCCGCTGATCGCTAAATTTATGCCCGCCACTCTCTTTATCATCCAGGGATGGACCAGCGGCAAATCAAAACTGTCGGAAAGATTATATCCCAGCACGCGAAATTTTGCCCGGTCTGTCAGCTGCTTTACCCTCTCAACACCGAACCCCAGCCATCCCGGCGAAAAAAGTACACCATCTACCCCGGCAAGTGAAAGCAAATCAATATTTGCCGCGCCATCGGTCAAAGGCGCAAACTTTTCATCAAAGACCTCGCCGGCAATCAACCATAAACAGGGTCGTTCCTTTTTTATTCGGGAAACAACCTCACTGACAATCGGCAACTCTTCGGTTTTCCAATAACCACTGACGAAAATGGTAAAGTTTTCTACCTTAACAGGTTTTGCCATCCGGGGCGCACAACCAGCAACGACAAAGATGACCCCGATGAGACCGAAATACAAAAAACGCACAGCCGATTATACCCGATCCCTATTTGGTGTCAAGTGTAATGGTAAGCCCGATACCCTTGCGATATTTTAAGAATGCATGTACTTCAGATGCTTTTCGCTCAACCCTGATAGGGAAATTTTACTCTAACTTGTCCTTTGCTCATTAAATCAACCACAACGGTAAAACGAGAATGTATTTTTAAACCACTGGGCAGATAAAACTATGCCCTTCCACCGCTATACTGTGTGTGACACTTAATGGAGTTAATACCTGTTTACAGAAAAAAGCGTCGAAGGAAGCCGCAATTAAAAGCGTATTCAAAACCACCATATCCCGCTAAATTCCGGGCGAAATTTTATGGGGATACCATCCCGGTAACGACCCCATGGCCTACCCTATACTTAAATCTAACAACACGGTAATTATTTGACAAACAGTAACTTACAATTAGGAATTGAAATTGGAGCGTTAACTATTGCCAATTTTAGGGTCTTAATAACCCAAGCAAACGGCTGATTTCTCTCTCACCATATGCAAAACCAGCAAACCAAATATATCCTTTGTCTGCTATCTCCTGTCTTTTAATTATCCCCCCTCTATAAGATACCATTAAAATCTCATTTTGCACGCTTGACTTTGGTTCCGCATTTTTTATATTCTTTTACTCACTGGGGGATCGTCTAACTGGCAGGACGGCTGGCTCTGGACCAGCTAGTCGGGGTTCGAATCCCTGTCCCCCAGTATTTTCTCCTAAAATCGATACCGGACCCCGAAAAATAGTTTATCAACTTCGTTGAGCGGCGCGAACGCTAAACCGTTACCACCACTAAAGACCATGCCACCCAGGTCAATCTCAACTCCATCTACCAGCTGAAAACGAATTAGAGGGACTAATCCCAATGAGTCGTGTCAGGTCCTCCATCATCCAGTCGCGCATAAATTTCATCACGCGGCGGAACCTGTCAGCGACACCTGGGTGCCACGCCATATTTCCTGTACCTCCTTTTCAATCTCCAGTACTGCTAACACCTTGTCAACGCCAGGTCGCAACCGGACAAGCAACAGCATGCTGTTACCATCCTCGGTAAGCAATCTTCCCCGATACCGCACATCGCTTAACAGCCGTTCCCGTAGTTTCTTTAACCCTGTTACATTCGAAGCTATCGATTCAATCACCCGGGATATTGTCACATCTTCGCCGACTCCAACGACAGCCTGAAGATTGGTGAGCGCTACTACTTCGTTTACCGCTGGCAGCCCTTCAAGACTTTGCATCAGACTGTCTAACTGCATTAGCCTACCGGGCACAAACAAACTATCTGCTTCCACCAGCACCACCACCTGGTCGGAACCACCGAAATCATCGTCCACAACCTTTAACACTCTAACCCCAGGCTCATTTTCGGGCAAAAGTTGTATTACATCGGCTTCACTCCGCAAACGGTGCAGAAAAACCCCGCCCCAGCGTCAAAACACAAACGCCCCAAACAATCCACCCTGGGTATTTAAAAACCAATCGGCTTATTTGCTGCATCATGAAGACACGCCTTTAACCTGACAATAAATTTATAATATTAAATATTTGTCAACAAAAAATAATATGTACTTTCGGAGGTAATTACCTCTTCGCTAATAGCCCTTGTGCCAGTTGTTCTAAGGTGTCGATAAAAACCTTCAGGTTTTGGTCTGGAATTCGCCGCATCATCTTCACCAACCCCTGACGGTTCAACTTTGCCAGTTGCTGCGCCGTCTTAACTCCCGCCGGGGTTAATTGTACTAAAACCACCCGTCGGTCTGCTGCAGACCGGTCGCGCGCTACTAACCTTTTCTTCACTAACCGGTCTACAAGTCCACTGGCATTGGCTTTAGAAATTCCCAGAACCTCAGCCAGCTTATTCATACTGGTCTGCCGCATATTCAATAAGGTTATAAGTACCATTGTTTGGGAAAAAGAAAACTCTTGTCCTAACGCCTCAACCGAACTCAATAGCCTCAAACCCCGGACAAGAATTGGTCCGAGCCATTCCAACTTTGTTAAATAAAAATCCTCTTTTTTGCCGATGTATTATTATTCTATTTTTACAGCAGTTGTCAATCACAACCTGATGATTAAAGACCTGGTACAAAGATTGAAAAAGACCTCCCCCATTTATCTTGACTTTTGTCCTCAATGCCCTACTCTTTTTTATTAATAAAGAACATCAAAGCAAGGAGTTAAATTATGACTGCAAAAAGACTATTGGAAATTGACCCGGAAGTTTTCGACGCAATTGTCAAAGAAACCGACCGGCAGCACTCCAATTTAGAATTAATCGCTTCCGAAAACTTCTGCTCGGAAGCGGTACTTGCTGCACTTGGCTCGGTTTTAACCAATAAGTATGCTGAAGGTTATCCTAAAAAACGGTATTACGGCGGCTGCCGATATGTTGACATTGCCGAAGAGTTAGCGATTCAGCGTGCCAAGGAGTTGTTCGGCTGTGATCACGCCAATGTCCAACCCCATTCCGGCACGCAGGCGAATATCGCCGCTTATTTAACACTGGCTCAACCCGGTGACACCATTATGGGGCTGTCGCTTTCGCACGGTGGCCATCTTTCCCATGGCCATCCGATAAATTTCTCGGGCCGCTATTTCAAGATCGTTCATTACACCGTTGACCCGAACACAGAAATGCTCGACTACGAAGCGATTCGAAAACTGGCGCGGGAACACAAACCACGGGTCATTGTTAGCGGTGCCTCTGCTTACCCACGGATTATTCACTTTGACCGATTTCAGGAAATCTGCGATGAGGTTGGCGCCGCCCAGATTGCCGATATCGCCCATATTGCTGGTCCGGTTGCCGCGGGTCTGCATCCATCACCAATCCCCTATGCTGACATCGTCACGACGACAACTCACAAAACCCTGCGTGGTCCCCGGGGCGCAATCATAATGTGTAAGGCAAAGTATGCCGAAGAACTGGACAAAGTGGTTTTTCCGGGCACCCAAGGTGGCCCGCTCGAGCATTGCATTGCCGCAAAGGCGGTGGCTTTCAAAGAGGCTCTAACACCCCAGTTCAAAGAGTACCAGCGCCAAACTCTTACCAATGCCCGAACCTTAGCCGAAGAGTTGGCAAAACGGGGCTTCCGCCTCTGTACCGGTGGCACCGACAACCATCTGATGCTCGTTGACCTGCGGCCGAAAAACATCAAAGGGCGCGATGCAGAACGGCTCCTGGGAAAGGTCGGTATCACCGTCAACCGCAACACGATTCCCTTTGACCCGGAAAAACCTTTCATCGCCTCGGGAATGCGGTTGGGCACTCCCGCACTCACGACCCGCGGTATGAAAGAGCCGGAGATGGTAAAAATTGCCGAACTGATTGACCGAACCATCACCGCCGGTGAAGACGAAAATCAACTGGAAAAAATCAAAGCCGAAGTTAAAGAACTGGTTGACGCCTTTCCGCTTTATCCGGAACGGCGAGCCGAGTATCAAACCATCCTTCCCAAGGAGTAAACATGGCACGACCAACAATCGCCCGTTTTACCGCCCGAGAAATCCTTGACTCTCGGGGCAACCCAACGCTGGAAGTTGATTGCATCCTCGCTAACGGAATTATGGGAAGGGCATCGGTGCCGTCCGGCGCCTCGGTAGGTTCCTTTGAAGCCCTGGAACTCCGCGACAAAGACCCGAACCGCTACCATGGTAAAGGTGTGCTCAAGGCAATCGCCAGCATTCACGATATCATCTCGCCTCGCCTGGTAGGAATGGATGCCACCGACCAGTTTCAAATTGACCGCATGTTGATTGAACTGGACGGCACAAAGAACAAATCAAAACTCGGTGCCAATGCCATCCTTGGCGTTTCGCTTGCGGTCTGTCGCGCAGCAGCGGTCTGCGCCGGACTCCCCATCTATCGACTGCTGGGCGGTGCTGGGACCAGATTCACCCCAACCCCATTCCTCAATATTATCAATGGCGGACTCCACGCCCCTAACAATCTTGACTTTCAAGAGTATATGATTGTCCCCGCTGGATTACCAACTTTTCGTGATGCGATTCGAGCGGCAGCGGAAATTTACCAGACGCTAAAGAAAATTCTCGAAAGCCGGAACCTTCCAACAACAGTCGGAGATGAAGGTGGAATGGCACCCAATTTTGCAAGTAACGAAGAACCACTGCAAATCATCATGCAGGCTATCGAGCAGACAGGCTACCATCCTGGAGAGCAGGTCTATTTGGCAATTGATGTTGCCGCCAGCACAATTTACCAGGACGGGGCCTATCTTGTTAGCAATCCTGAAGAACGAACCGTCACCGCCAATGAACTGATTGACCTCTATAGCGAATGGATTGAACGCTACCCGATAATCTCAATTGAAGACGGCTTGGCAGAAGAAGACTGGGCTGGTTGGCACGAATTAACCTCCCGATTGGGGAAAAGGGTTCAACTGGTCGGCGACGATATCTTTGTCACCAACATCGAACGGCTCCGCCGGGGCATCCAGGAAGGTGCCGCCAATGCGGTTCTGGTAAAACCTACCCAGATAGGTACAGTAAGTGAAACAATCGACTGCGTTAAAGTGGCAATAGAAAACGGCTACCGCGCGATCGTATCGCACCGTTCTGGTGAAACCGACGACCATTTTATTGCCGACCTTGCCGTTGCCGTTAACTGTGGCCAGATTAAAACCGGCGCCCCCTGCCGGGGTGAAAGAACCGCTAAATACAACCGACTGATCCGGATCGAAGAAGAAGACCGGCTGCCCTACGCTGGTCTAAAAACTCTTTTACGATGAGTGGTAAGCGCAAAAGTGTTTTGATTCTTACCGGTGGTGCGCTGCTCCTGCTTAGCCTCATATTCCTGCCCGGCCCCAACGGATTGGTGCGGGTACTTTTGAAACTGTACCGCATCAAACAGCACCAGGCCGCCATCCTTCAATTGAAAAACGAAGCAGACACACTGGAGCAAAAAATAAAACTCTGGCAGGACCCGCGTTATGCCACAAAAATGGCACACACTGTTTTCAGTTCCGACACAACGCCACACTCAGACACGATAAAATAATCGCTAAATCGAGGGAAACAAAACCTGGGGTTTTCCGGTACAAGGGTGCTTTGTAACAACCGGCTCCAGACCATAGGCGGCACGAATTAAGTCAGGAGTCAAAACCTTCGCTGGAATATCACAGGCGACCGGTTTGCCTTGAGCCAGTAAAAGTAACCGGGAACATAATGCCGCTTCATTCAAATCGTGGGAAACCAGCACAATCGTCTTCCCTTGTTCATTTAGAGTTTTAAGGATCTGCAACAATGCCACCTGATGCGCAAGGTCAAGGTGAGAAGTCGCTTCATCAAGCAAGAGAATTTGTGGCTCCTGGGCAAGTGCCCGAGCAAGCAGCACCCGTTGTTTTTCACCCGCTGATATTGAGTTGATACTTTTTGTTGCCAGCATCTCCACGCCGGTCAACTTCATTGTCTCCGCAACCTTGTTCAAATCCTCCTGCCGCGGCCGCTCGAGAAGTTTGAGATAGGGATTACGCCCCATCAGCACCACCTCTTGTACGGTCCATTCAAAGGCAAAAAAACTCTCCTGCGGGACTAAGGCAATGGTTTGGGCAATTTCCTTGCGAGATAACCGGTCAATTTCCTTCCCCAAAACATTGACAACACCTCGCAGCGGTTTTAATGTCCCACTAAGCAAACGCAAAAGGGTTGATTTCCCCGAACCATTCGGACCAATGATGCCCAAAAACTCACCCGATTCTATCGTGAGAGAAAAACCATCAAAAATCAATTCGTTGCCATAGCCAAAACTTAAACCTTCGGCAGTTAGCGCTTTCATACCTTAGTTCGCAAGAGATAAATAAAGAAAGGCACACCGACCAGTGCCGTAACAACTGATAACGGTAAACCTGTTGGCGTCAGTGTACGGACCAGCACATCGGCAAATAACAAAACCCCGGCACCGAGCAGAAAAGAGCCTGGCAAAACCTGACTGTGTTTAGGACCAAATAGCATCCTTACCAGATGGGGAACCACCAAACCAACAAAACTTATTGCCCCGGTCCAGGCAACAATCAAACCAACCGCAATCGACCCTACCAGAAAGACCATTCTTGTCAACCGCTGAACATCAACTCCCAAACTCAGCGCTGTTTCTTCACTCAAGGAAATAACATCCAGCTCGCGATTATGAACCATTAACCATCCACATCCGGCCAGTGCTAAAATCGCTGAGATAACAAAAAGCCCAAGTGACTTTCGGGTAAAGACTACTGTCAAACTCCCCATCATCAGGTAAACCGCCTCGCCAAGTGATCGATGGAAGATTACCATTACCAGCATCACCAAACTGGAGAAGAAAAAACTGACAATAACTCCGGCTAAAACAAGCCGGATAACAGTTAAACCGCCTCGCCCCCGAGCAAGAACATACACCAGTGCGATTGCCAGAATCGCCCCTGAAAAGGCAAAAACTGGTAAAAGTACACTGGACCCGGTGCCGGTAACAATGGCAAAAGCCGCCCCCAGTGCCGCACCACTCGCAACACCAAGCGTCCATGGGTCCACCAGCGGGTTGCGCAACAGCCCTTGGAATGCACCACCTACAACCGCCAGTACCCCACCCGCAACAACGCCCACTAAAAACCGGGGCAACCGGAAAAGAAGTACCTGGTTGAGCACACGATAAGAAAAACCCCCTGGCCCGGTTAAAATTGAAAGCACTCCACTTAAAATCAACAAAAGAACTATTACGGACCAGCTCAATCGCTTTTTTGAACTCACTACCGAAACCTCTCTGGATGGAGTATCCGGGCAAGTAGTATCACACCATCAACGACCCTAGGGCCAGGACGAAAAAAAAGGTCTTCATCCAGACCGGTGTAAATTCTTCCCGAAAGCACGGCATTGATATTGGACCAGCCTACGCGCTTTTTTAACTCATCCTTATTAGCCAATGGATGAAGTAAGAGAATTACATCCGGATTTTCCTGGACAACCGCTTCCGGGTCAACAACCGGGTAAGGTATATTAAGGTGCTGAAAAATATTTTGGCCGCCCGCCCGGTAGATGATGTCATTGATAAATACCCCCTGGCCAACACTCATCAGGGGTGCCATTGAAATTTCGACATAAACTTTCGGCTTATAAGCAAAGGTTGGCAATGAATCGAGTCGGCGGCGTAAAGCGGCCACCAACATTTCCGCTTCCTTTGTCCGTCTTAATATCACACCCACGGACTCAATCTCCGCAAATACCCCTTCAATATCAGCCGGATTCGACACATAGACCTGCACTTTAAACTCCGCGAGCCTTTCAATGAGACGTTGATGAATTGGCTGAGTGGCAAAAACGACATCAGGCTTCAAAGATACAATCCGTTCAATGTCCGGAGATTGAAAATCACCCACCTTGGTTTTCTCCTTGGCAGCCGGCGGGAAATCACACTGATTTGTCGTTCCCACAAGCATCTCCTCTGCTCCAATGGCAAAAATTATTTCTGTTACGCTGGGCACAAGCGAGACACATTTTATCCTTTTCTCTGGTATCTGGCGCTCTTTATGGACACCACAATTGACCACCATCAACATAATCAGCCAAAAGGCGCGACTTGAGGAGCGCATCATCTACTCGTCCACATTTTTGGCCTTGTGGGCAAAAACCAGATAAGCGGTATGTGCTACCATTCTGTCTACCGGCCGAATTCCGGTCTCGCGCAAAAATAAACCCCGTTCAAGAATCTCCTTTGCCCGAACGCGCACAAACCCTGCCGCGCCCAGTGCCGAATTAAGCCGCCGTAACTGCTCGACGGTCGGCACCAGTGCCGCAAGGGCATAACCGCTCTTCAAAGCCTGCCACGCCGGTTTGACGAGAGTCCAAGGTTCGGGCACATCAAGGAAAACTGCATCCACCTCTTTTTGCTGAAATCCATCTTCGGCTGGGTCTAAAACGAAAAATTCACAAAGCGCTTCCAGTCCATAGCGTGCGACATTCTCCTGCGCAAGGGCGCTAAATTCCGGCCGTCGTTCATACGAATAAACCCGCCCCTGCGGCCCCACAAACGACGCCAGAACCACTGTCAAACCACCAGACCCTGAGCCCACTTCAATAACCCGGGCTCCGGGAAATACGAGTGTCTGCAGCAACATAAAACCCGCGTCTTTGGGATAAACCACCGTCGTTTTTCTCTTTACCTTCAATAACAGGTCAGCCAGCGCTGGCTTAAGAATATAGAATTTCGTGCCCAGTTGAGTTTCTACCCAATCGCCATATTCCTTACCAATTATATCTTTAAATTCCACATTCCCTCGATGGGTCGAAAACCTCCCTTGTTCCTCTACGCGGATAAGAAACTTCATATCTTCGGAATGGTAGAGCAAAACAAAATCACCACATCTGATCATTAGCTGATTGTAAAATTTTGGCTCAACGGGTCAAGTTCACCAGTCTCTGTTGTGCTTTGAACTCAACCGTATCCTTGACTTTTCTACCTTAGCGAATATCATCCTAATAGTGTTTGCGGTATTAACAACTTTACTATTTGCTGAAGCAACAACATTGGTCGCACCACCATTTTCCCACACCCTTGGATTCACCCGGGTAAGTAGTTTTTACCTCAATATGTACCTCGGCAAAGATTTTCGGGTTGATAATCCCCAAGGGTTAGCCTGTACCAAAATCAAAGAAGAGGAAGATACTACCACCTGGCGAGATGATGCCCTGCTAACCCTGTTTGCCGTAAACTCCAACACCGGTCAAATTGTCTACAACGTCAAACTCGTCCGGCCCGGCATTTTTGGTGCTCAAGGACAGGGTGTTGGTCAATTCAACCACCCCCATGGAATCACCTGCAATGAAGACGGTGATGTCTATGTGGCTGACACCGACAACAACCGACTGGTTCGGTTGCGCTACACCGGTGGTCAACTCCATTGGGTGACCGTAGTTGATTCAACCTTAAATCATCCTTATGATGTTACGATGGATTCCAAGGGTCGAGTGTTTGTCACCGATACCGACAACGACCAAATCGTCATTTATGCCCCGGACAACAACCGAACCGCCACCTTAACCCCGGGGCTAAAAAAACCGAGCGCGATTGCGATTCTTGACCACCTTGCCCCTTTTAATGAAACCGGGCTTGATTTACTCGTAGTCGTTGACCATTCAGGCACAACCGTCAATCAGCTGTCAACTTCCGGTGAAATCTTGCGCTCAGTCGATTACCGACGCATCGGATTGGATAGCGCTTATTTTGCTTATTGTGCCTTTGACCGTCATGGTAATGTTTATGTAACCGACATGCTAAATTCCCAGATTCACATCTTCGCCCCGGGTTTAAAATACATCGTTTCCTTTGGCCGTACCGCATCAAGTAAATCTGACCAGCCCTTTTTCAATGCACCGCGTGGTATCGCAATTGGTAGGAAATTTGGTCAACTGTTCGTCAGTGAAGCCGATGGTGGTCAGTACTATTTAATTGCGCTTGATGGTTACCTCATCGGTTGTTACCCGGAACAGTTCAAAGCCGACAAACCCGGCACCACCATCGCGCTCTATCTCACCCAACGGGCTGAAATCATCGTTGAAATTAGCGATTCTACAGGGAATATTGTTAGAAGCCTTACGCCCCCCTATCAACAGGGACCGGGTGAAGTTCTTATCGTGTGGGACGGCAGAGACAACAAAGGTAACATCGTCCCTATAGGTGAATACCATATTAAAACAATTATCCGTCCGACCTACTCACGCCCAAGGTATACATTAAAAAAAGAGCTTTTCACCCGGGTTGTGCGTCTACCGGGATAATTTAAGGAGGAGTTGAGCTATATGATTAAGAGATTAGCCTTGCAGATTTGTGTTATCCTATTCACTTCTCTCTGGGCAACAAAGTACGCCGGGGACTTTGAAGAGCTCGGAACATCAGCGCGTGCCATTGGTATGGGAGGTGCAGTCACCGCCAGCGCCAACGACCCCAGCACCATTTACTACAACCCGGCACTCTCCTCTCGGCTTACCCGAAACTCAGTGCTCCTAATGCACTCCGAAGACTTTTCCGGGCTTGTAAAACACAACTTCGTCGGCATAAGTTTCCCGGATGGTTGCCAGGCTTTCGGCTGTGCTATCCTGCACAATGGTGTACCCGGCATAAAACTTACTAAAGTGCCCGATTCAACTCAGGAACCTGGTGAAAACAACCGCCCCTATGTTGATAAAATTGTCAACGCCAACCAGCTTGTCGGGTACTTCAACTACGCGCGGAATTTATCTCCCCGGCTTGCTCTGGGGGGTAACGCCAAAATTATCTATCAAGAACTCGGTGGTACCGGTTCCTGTCTCGGAATGGGTGTTGACCTTGGTTTAATTTTGACCCCAATTGTCGACATCAATCTTGGCTGCCGGATTCGCAACATCAGCACCTCGCCTCTTTTTTGGAACACCGGAAGAAAAGAATACATCACCCCTCGAGCCGCTTTGGGTATCAGCAAACTATTTACCTTCGGCCGCAACCGTCTCCAGCTCGCGGTTGAAGTAGAAAGCAACTTTGAAGAAAAAACATTGCTGCCCAACTTCGGAATTGAATATGCTTTTCGCGAAGCCCTCTTCGGACGAATCGGCATATTCCGTAACAACTTCAGTTTTGGACTGGGATTTAAATTCAAGCGTTTTCATATCGACTACGGCTACGCTACCGGTACGGCGCCGGAATCCAGAGAACTAGGCACTCCGCAACAAATTTCAGGAGGTGTTGAGTTTTAGGCCCGGAACTCGGTCGTAAGTTAGCGCACCTCATTGCTCTTATCATCCCGATGGCGTATTATGCCATCCCTAACCGTTACCTTTCACTTGTACTGATGGCAATTGCCACCGCAATATTTCTTACTGTTGACCTGCTTCGTCTCCGGCTTAATCCCTTTAAGGATATATTTATTATTCTGTTTGGCTCACTTCTCCGGCGAAAGGAATTTTCTTCCTTAACCGGCGGTAGTTACCTTATGGTCGCTTCACTTGTCGCGATGTTACTGTTCGGCACCAACAAGGGTGTCTTAATTGCCGCAATATCTTTCTTAGCCATCGGCGACACGGTTGCCGCTCTCGTCGGGCTTTCCTTTGGTAAAATTCGGGTATTTCGCAAAACTCTTGAAGGAACTCTTGCTGGACTATTTGCCTGCGTTGCTGTTGCCATCACAGTATCTTTTCTTCCCGGTATTGACATGCCATTGATTATTGGTATCATTGGTGCAATATCCGCTTCAGTTGTTGAAGCTTTGCCGTTTGAAATAAATGACAATGTCGTCGTCCCGCTTTTTTCCGGGACGGTAATGATGATTGCAACCCAGATTATCCACTGAGGCGGAATGGCGGTAAATTTTACACTGAACTTTATAAAAAGGAGGACTGATATATGAAGAAATGCTATCTGAGCATATTAGTATTGGTAACGATGTGCCTCGGTGCGAAAACTACCTTTCCGACGCTTGACAGCATTTACTTTTACTATGCCGAAGGGGCTTACGACAAGGCAAAAATCTTAATGACAAACCTCAGCACTAAGCAGTTGACCCCGGAACAGCATTTTTTATTAACCATCGAACTTGGTGACTACTACCTCGACAAAGCCAGCGATTACCCCCGTGCCGAATCCATCTACCAGCGACTAATCGAACAGCACCCCAAACACAATCAATTGCCCGATGTCCTCTATCGACTTGCCCTTGCCCAGGAATTACAGGAAAAGTTCTTGGATGCCGCCAAAAATTACGAACTGGTGGCGACAAAATATTTCAAATCCCGCTATGGTCAAGAAGCGCTCGATGCAATTGAACGCTGCTTCCGCAAGAACTATCAGGAACGTGTTGCTTATGTCAATGGCTACCCGCTAACTCGCATCGAACTCGATGACCGAATCAGTCGCAATCCAACTCTGTATGAAACCTTCGATAAAAAAATGGCATTACTTGATACGATGATTGACAATCGTCTGCTTTATGAAGCGGCCATTGCTTGGGGAATTGAAAAAGACCCAACGGTTGTCCGGAGTATTACCGACACCCGAAACAGACTGATGTTCCAAACCTGGTATGAGCGCAATGTTACAAGCAAGGCTGAACCCGCGGAAAAGGAACTGAAAGCGAACTACAGGAAAAACCAGTCAAAGTACACAACACCCGAAAAGGTTCGTGCCTATCAACTGGTGGTTGTATCGAAAGCCCGCGCCGATTCACTCCGCGCCCTGCTCATCGCCGACCCAACAAAATGGGATACACTGGTTAAATTGCATTCAATCGCGCCCGATAAGGAAAAAGCGGGCGATTTAGGGCTTTTTGCACGGGGCGTGCACCCAAGGGAAATTGAACAAATCGCTTTCAAACTTAAGCCGGGCGAAATCAGCCCACCAGTGGCAATCCGCGATACTTATTATATCATCCGGGTGACCCAGAAGGAACCGCGTCACGTCAAACCATTTGATGAAGTCAAAAACCAGATTGCCGTTGAACTCCGCCAGGAACGAACCAATCGTCTCTACGAACAGGAAATCGACCGTTTGAAGAAAGCCGCCCACATCATCCGCGATAGCCTTGCAATTGAGCAAAACAAAGAGACGTTAGCAATAATCAACGGTGTCCCGATAACTTGGGAACATCTCCAACAACGACTCAACGCAATTCCCCCATTCTTCCGCGGACAGTTTGAAACACCCGAAGGTAAACTCCGCATCCTGGACCAATTAATCACTGAAAAACTTCTCCTCCGCGAATGTGAAAAGGAAAAGTTGTGGCTTGCCAATCGAGTAGTCGAACAGGTCCTGAATCGCAAAACCGCCTTGCTCATCGATACCTATCGCCGGCAACAAACTACCGAAAGAATCCGGATCGATTCCCCTGCTCTGATAAAAGAGTACCAGGCAACCATCAACGACTTCAAAGAACCGGCGCGGGTACGTTGTCGGGAAATGGTCGCCCGCACCAAAGAAAAAGCGGAACAGTTGCGCCGGTGGGCTATCGCGGGCCAAATTCCGACGCTCATCAGTGGCGTTGGTTTACTCGTACAGGACGAAGAAGAAGCCCAGAAACTTGCTAACATCATCGCTCAAACCCCCAACTCCGATTCAATCGTTGCTCTTGGCGCGCTTGCTGATTTTAATGTCCGCGTCTCCGACATCCCAACGCTAAATATCGCTGGCCGAGATGTGAGCGACCTCTCCCAACCCTGTCAACTTGCCGGACCGTTCTTACCTGCTGACTTCTGTGCTCTTGCTTTTAACGACATCTCCCGCCAAGATAAACTTTACGAACCGGTTCTCATCCCTGTTTCCAACACCGAACAGTTGCAATCACTTTTAAAACAAAGCCGTCCCCCGTTTGCTATGGGGATTATCGACTCAACTCGTTTCGGCAACTATATCCAACTCACCAATCCGCTTCCAACCGGTTTCCTAAACAACCTCTTCGCCCTCGAGGCCGGCGCTGTTACACCAATCTATAAAACGGCTAATGGTTACCTGATTGTCAAAATAACGAAAAAAGACACCGCCCAAAAAGTGGTGTTCGAGGAACTCATTCGGCGATTCTCGACCTCGGGTAGCAAATGGGTTGGCGGCGAGATTTCCCTGACGCGCGATGACAAATCCCGGGATAAAAAGGTTGTTGATGCTGCCTACTCAATTAGTAAGGGAGCCTACTCGCCCATAATTCGGCTGAACGATACCACTTTTACATTTATCAAAGTGGAAGAAAAGAAACCCGCTTACACGCGACCTTTCTCTGAAGTCCGGAGCAAAATTGAAAACAAACTACGCCGCCAGCAGGAGAAAGAACTTTACGAACAACTGCTGAAGGAACTTCGATCTAAGGCAAAGATTGAAATCCTGATGAAAGAGGAAGACTTCGAACCGGTTGAACCAACACCACAGTCTGAACAACAGAATAAATAAAATAAACCTGAACATGAAGGCGGGGCAACGGGCTTCTGTTACCCCGCCTTTTATTTATTCAAACTCCAGAATCTTGATTCCGATTTTCTTCACTAACCCCAGCACCTCAGCCTGGCGGCTCAATTCGCCTTCGGCAAGTTTCAAATGCAAGGCACTGGCGGGAAATTCACCAAAAGTAGCATCAACCGGCACCCAGCGGTCAAGATAAACCTCGTTCCAAGCATGGTAATAAAATGCACCATCCAGGTATACTAAACCGACAACTACTTTTGCGGGAATACCTGCGGCGCGACTTAGTGCGGCGTAAAGCACTGAATGCTCATTACAATCACCTTTTAGATTCTTCAAAACATCCAATGCATTAGGCAATGAGGCAACCGCCTCCTTCTTTAAAGAACGGTGAACCCAGTTCAAAATTCTTTCTGCCGCTGCCGAGGCATCTTCTACTCCCCTAACAATTTCCCTCGCCTTCTCCTTAATCGGTGCTGCATCCGCCTGAATTGAAACTGAAGGTTGAAGATACTCTGATTCTGAAGCTGTCGGCAGTTTCCGCCCAAGAATCGGGGAAGGGGTCACAATCTCCAGACGCAACGGCGACCTCGTCATAACCCGTTGATAAGTTCCGTCAAGGTCAAACTCTGCTGTATCGAGCCCGGAAACCTCCATCACTACTCGTCTTACCTTACTCGGTTCAAAAACCACCGTGTCAACGGACACCGCAAACAGACGCAGCAGGTCAACAGGATATCCTGACTCTCCCGCTAACGCCTCCTTCTCACTAACCCGGTAAGAGTTCAACCCCATGGGAGACTCTTCTTTAACTGTCATTCCGTTCCCATCCAGCCAGGTGGTAACTTCGGTTTTTGCCCGCTTAACCTTTACCTTCAATGCCGGCATTGTTCCACCGTTTAATTTTATTGATTCAGGACCCAACACCGTAACAGTTGTGGGTAATGTATCCATCACCGTGCCGTCAAATGTCAGATAATTCAAACTCATACCTGATTCGTAATTTCCCGTAACCACTATCCGACCTAGCGCTTCGATTGGATAAAGCTGCCGCGTTAATTTGATACGATGCGAGCCTTTCGCCCCCACGCGCTCCATTATCAACCACCCATCCTCGACCCTCCCGTTAGCCTTAAATAAACCGTCTTGCGAACCCAGTTCAAATTGAAAAGAACGCAGAGTCCAATCGGCATTGGTAACTACTCGGGAATGAAAATTTACCCGTTGAATTTTGCCCAGCATACTTATTGTCATGCTCATAATGTTGTCAAATTTATACCCGTCTGCGACTGGAACACATCTCGTTACCGCCCAGCCGACCTTCTTTCCCATTAAATATGTTGCCAGCCACACACCACCCGAGTCGCTACCTGAATCCGTAAACCCTGTTGCTTTTCTATCGGTTTTGCCCCCACAGGCAAAAATTAAAACAAATATTACTCCTATTACTATCTTCTTCATCATTCTAAAACTAACAAGGAATCATTCTGTGTCAAACAGGTTCTGGTGTTGACTTTACCTCTGGTTATTTTACAATTTCCTGCGCCGAAGTGGCGGAAATGGCAGACGCAGCGGACTCAAAATCCGCCGCCCAGCGATGGGCTTGTGGGTTCGACTCCCACCTTCGGCACTTACTATTTAAAAACGGGAAAAGTTGCCATAACAGGACGATGGTCGGAAATCAGGCGTAGATAACCAACCAGTTCATCATCCAGACGCAGCGTAGTTGTCCTCCCGCCTGTGTACTCAGTCAGGACGTCGCTGGTCACCAGAATATGGTCGAAAAGCACCCCGGAAGTAACAAGCGACCCATAAAACTCGTTTCCCGCCAGGGGTTGCGTCAGAAACCGATAATTAATTGTATCTGCAAGAAATGGTAAAAATACATTTTGTGGCTCAGGTTTATCCAATTCGTCATTCCAATCACCCGCGACTACAAAATCTTGTTCACCACCCCGTGCCAATTCACTGTCAATGTAAGTTTTAAGTAACCGGCAGGCACCGGCCCGCCTTGCCCGGTCTGAAACACTCGACCCCGCTTTTAGATGTAAAACAATTAATCGGAAATCAAAAGTAGCGCCATTGCTTGACGCAGTAACCGTCATCACCAGCGGCGGTCGAGGAAAAGAGTCGTTTTCCCAGAAAATCTGGTGCACATCGCTCACCTCAATCATCCCGCTCTTGTATATCACCGCCGTTTTCTGATAAAACAACCCGTAATTATCACGGGAATAAAATCCCCGATAATTAGGTAGACCTGCAAGAAGATTTAAAAAGGCAATTGTGTCTTCAATCTCCTGGATGCAATACAAATCCAAATCCATCCGTGGAATAATTGTCCGGAGGAACATCAAGGTAGAATCGCCATTCTTGGGAAAGTTCTGAATGTTCCAGGTAACGATTTCCAGTGTCGTATCATCGCCCAGTGAAGGAATCGCACCGGGAAATTCAACACGAAATGGCGCCAGTGCAACAATTGAACGGGCGCCCGAATCGTCAATCGCCTGGAGGCAAAAAACATGATTCCCCCACGAAAGGTTATAAAGCGTTACCCCGGTAGATTCGGTCCAGATGTCCGGCGTCGTATCATCCAGGCCGTAAAAGTAGCCCGCAATCCTACCGTCAAAGTCGTTCCCCTGCCACTCAAATCGAACTGAATCGACATCAGTAATGACGCTGGGTTTAACGGTAAACACAACCGTTGGTCTTTGATTACCATTGGGTAATGGCTCTGTACAACTTAAAATAAGAACTAATCCCAAGAGCCACTTATTCATCAAAAAAGATTATCATTACCAGCACCTATGTCCAGAATATGCTCTTTATATAACGCTGAATTCCTCCCAACCCACCTTATTACATAACAGACAGTTGATATTGAATACCGCTGTCTTCTTGACTCCATTTAAAATAGCCGGTATAATGCCCATTATGAATTGGTTGACATTTGGAATTGGAACAAACTTAGAAAAGGAGAAACGAAGAAAGCGATGAACAATAAAGAGGTTGCCAATCTTATTGCCCAGATAGCACGAATCAGAAATGTCGATATTACTTATGTCTGCGAAATCCTGAGGATGAGCATCATCGCCGGATTGAAGCGCCGCTTTGGGCCAAATACCGAAGCCGAAGTTACGATCAATCCTGAACAGGGCGAAATTCGGGTTTTTTTAACAAAAAAGGTTGTGGAGCGGGTTAACAATCCGGGACAGGAAATAACTCTCGAAGAAGCAAAAGTTACAAACCCGACAGCCGGTATCGGTGATGTCGTACGCGTTGAAATGCCACTTGAAGAACTAGGGCGAATAGCCATTCGTAAGGCATCGGATGAGTTGATGCAAAAACTGCGTGAAGCAGAACGCGACCGCCTCTATGAAGAGTACAGCCGAAAGAAAGGCGAAATCGTTACTGGTACCATTCAAAGAATTGGCGAACGCGAAATTATCGTTAATCTCGGGCTGATTGAAGCGACGCTCCTCAACCGCGACCAGTTAAAAACCGACCATTACCGTCAAGGGCTACCGATCAAAGCCTATGTCTACAAAGTAGAGAAAACACCGATTGGTCCTAGGGTTTATCTTTCCCGAACCCATCCCGAATTTCTCCGCAAACTTCTTACCCGGGAAGTTCCGGAAATCAAAGAGGGAGTTGTTGAAATCAAGGCGATTGCCCGGGCACCCGGTTCTCGCTCGAAAGTTGCCGTCGCTTCGCTGGACGATAAAATCGACCCCATCGGCGCGTGTGTTGGTTACCGAAAGTCGCGCATCGAAAATATCATCAAAGAGTTGTCCGGTGAGAAAATCGACATTATCCAGTGGAGTAGGGATATTCAGGTTTTTATCGCGCGCGCCCTCGGTCCAGCAAAAGTTTCTGAAATAGTCCGCGAGGGTGATACTTATTATGTTGTTGTTCCTGACGCCGAATTCTCCATCGCTATTGGTAAGAAAGGTCAGAATGTCTGGCTCGCCAGCCTCCTCACCAACACCAAAATTGAAGTCCTGAAAGAAAGTGATTACCGTAACCGACAAATTATGAACCGGGCGGCAAAAATTTCCTTAAACGACCTGGGATTCTCAGAAGATTTAATGGCAAAATTCCAGGAAGCGGGCTTAAAAACCGCTTTTGATTTTCTCAACCTCCCGCCCGAAGAGTTAGTCCGCATAACCCAATTGACTGCCGACGAAATTAAAACTCTTAAAGAACAGGCGCGAGAAAAGGTATGGTCAAGTTAAAAGTCTTTGAGGCTGCCAAACAGTTAAGTCTTTCCAGCGAGGCGCTGCTGGCGCTCCTCAAAGAACTAAATTTCCCTCCCCGGGGCTACACTTCTTACATCACCGAAACCGAGTTTGAAGCGGTGAAACAGAAGCTCCGGAGAGAAAAACACCAGTACAAAGAGTCGATCCGCCGCCGCAAACCACCAGAATCATCAACACTTAACACCCGAAAGATTGATGAAAAAGAGATCAATCAAAACATCAAACAAACCTTAGCGAAAGTTTACGGTCGGGACAAAAAGAAACGAAAACCAACCCGGGAAGAACTTAAATGTGAACCTGTCGAATCAACCGGCACCGCCGCGGTTAAAATTACCCCTTATATGACCGTTACCGAACTGGCGCACGCTTTCAACATCCCGGTTTCGGAAATTATTAAAAAGTGTTTAGCCATTGGTTTACGCGCCACCGTCAATCATCGCCTCGACATTGATACGATTATGTTAATCGCTGACGAATTCAAAATTGCGGTTCAGCAAGAGGAAGAGATTGAAAAGCCGATTGCAAGATGTGACTTTAGACCCCGACCGCCGGTCGTTGTTGTAATGGGCCATGTTGACCATGGAAAAACCGCTTTACTCGACTACATTCGTAAGACAAAAGTAGCTGAACAAGAGGTTGGCAGAATCACGCAGCACATTGGTGCCTATGTCGCCCATTACAGCGACAAGCCGATTGTCTTTCTCGATACACCGGGGCACGAAGCATTCACCGCAATGCGAGCGCGCGGTGCCCAGGTGACCGATATTGCCGTACTTGTCGTCGCCGCCGATGAGGGTATAATGCCCCAAACCCTCGAAGCCCTTGACCACGCCCGGGCCGCCGGTGTCCCGATTATTGTTGCCATTACCAAGTGCGACCTGCCCACCGCAAACCCGGAACGGGTAAAAAGCCAGCTTGCCAACCACAATCTCCGGGTAGAAGAGTACGGCGGCCATACGGTGTGCATCGAAACTTCATCAGTTACCGGCCAGGGCATTGAGGCGTTACTTGACGCCATTGCTGTGGTCAGTCTGGAAATGAATCTCCAGGCCCCCTATGATGGACCAGCCCGCGGCGTGGTGATTGAAGCCCGAGTTGACCGAGGCCGGGGTAACATTGCCACCGTATTGATTCAAGAGGGGACATTAAAACGCGGTGACCCTTTTGTTGCCGGTGAGCATTATGGCAGGGTGCGGGATATGCTTAACGAAGCGTTCATCTCGATTGAAAACGCAACGCCATCGATTCCTGTACAGGTACTTGGTTTTTCAGGGTTGCCTCAAGCCGGCGACCGCTTTGAGGTAGTAGAAGATGAACGCACCGCCCGCGAAATCGCCCGGCGGCGATTACTCGCGAAACGCGACCGCATCCTTGCCGCTAGCAAGCCCAAAGTGTCTCTCGAGGCACTCCAGGACCAGATTGCCAAAGGACAGGTCAAAGAGTTAAAAATCGTCCTGAAAACTGATGTCTCCGGTTCTGCTGAAGCACTGAAAGATGCCCTTGAAGGTTTGTCACTGGACGAAGTAAAGGTCAAAGTTATTCACTCTGGTGTCGGACCAATAACCCAGAACGACCTACTTCTGGCTCAAGCATCAGAGGCAATTGTCATCGGCTTCAATGTCCGTCCTCTGGCTGACGCCCGCCAATTTGCTGAGCGTGAAGGAGTTGAAATTCGCACCTATCGGATAATCTATGCGGCAATCGACGATGTCCGGGCGGCGATGTTGGGTATGCTCGAACCGGAACAAAAAGAGGTACTCTTGGGGCGCGCCGAGGTCCGACAGGTCTTCTCCGCTCCGCGTATCGGTTTGATTGCCGGTTCCTTTATCACCGATGGGAAAGCGGTCCGCGGTGCTCTAGTCCGGGTTATCCGTCAGAACCGAACAATTTTTTCCAGCGAGGTCGTGTCGCTGCGGCGTTTCAAAGATGATGTCAAGGAAGTTGCCACCGGCTACGAATGCGGCATCGGCATCAAGGATATAACTGACCTAAAGGAGGGCGACATCCTTGAATTTTACCAGATTGAAGAAATAAAGCGCGGTACCCCCAGTTCAAACGAACGGGGAAGTTGACCGTACACCTCAACTGGCAAATGAGTGTTGGTTTACTACTGGTTGACTGCTTTCTGGGGAACAGTTTTTCATTAAAAGAAAAACGCCGGGTGCTATCCAGTTTAACCGCCCACCTCAGGCGTGACTACAACATTGCGCTGTGCGAAGTTGAATACCAGAACCAGTGGCAGCGCGCGAAGTTAGCAATTGTTTTCGTTAATACCGAATGGCAGATGGTGCTCCAGAATGCCCAGAAAATCATCACCCAGATTGAGCAAGATGGCCGAGTCAGCGTCTTGAACTCGGAAATGACGCGCCTCCGTTAACGCAAAAATAATAAAACCGCAACCCCAACGAGCCAGCAGTAAAATCCAAATAAAAAGAACCAGCGGCTGAGTACAAACCGCCGTAAAAATAAAATCATAAAAAACCCAACCACCCCCGCCGTGACGATACCCAGGATTACCGGTCCCAAGGCAATAACTGAAAAGTCAAAACGCAGCAGTTCAAAAATCGCCGCGCCCACCGTAATCGGTACCGCCAGCAGGAAAGAGAATTCAAATGCCTGATCCCGACTGATTCCCAGCAATAGTGCCAGACCGATAGTTGTCCCGGAACGGGAAATTGCCGGCAGTATCGCCGTCGATTGAATCAGCCCGATCAACAGTGCTTCTTTCCAGTTAACAGATTTGGCGCCCTTTGGGGCATAACGAGTGGCAAAAAGTAAAAAACCATTGAGAAGAAAGAACACGCCGATTAATTTTGCGCTGGTAAAAATGTGCTCAACCAATTCACCCATCAACACCCCGACAACTACCGCCGGCAAAGAGCTGACGAGCACCATAAAAATTAGCTTCCGATTGCAATTGCGCTCCTGTTGTTCGCTGGAAAACGCTCCCCGCACAACCTCTCTTAACCTGCCGGCAAAGAACACAATAAGTGCAACTGCGGTACCGAGATGAAGGGCAGCGGTTAGATTAACCCTCACCTGTTCGGGAATGTTCCACAGATATTGCAAAACCGCTAAATGACCATCGCTCGAAATCGGCAGGATTTCAGTGACTCCTTGCACTAAACCCAGAACAAAGCTTTCTAACCAGACCATTTAAAAACCCGCTTCAAAACTGAAATGAACCTTACCCTGCCAGACACTTTTCGCCCAACCCAGACCATAATCAATTCCCACAACCCCAACTTTTGTCCCCCACCTGCCGCCCAATCCATATCCTGCTAAAAACTGACAATTACCCGCCGAATTTTGGAAAGTCCCGGCATCAAAGAAAAGCTGTGCTCGAGTCATTGTTGAAAAATTATACCTTAACTCGCAATTCCACCAACCCGCTTTAGGGGTAACAAAGACACCGTCCCGATAGCCGCGAACATTTAAAATTCCCCCCATTCGATAAAGCTCCGGTACTACCATTTCATAATTGGCAAACGCCAGACGGCAGGCAAAACGGTTAACCAAGACGAAATTCCCCGTTAAAGGGATAAACGGCTCCAAATATATCTCAACCTTTGTTATTACTCCATTTTTCTCTTTCTGATTGCGCTGCCCGGCACGGGTAAAAAAACGTGCCCAAAGACCACTGCGCGCATTGACTAGTCTGTCACGGCTGTCAAAAGTCAAACCGCTTCCCAACCAGCGCGTTGTGTTACTCTCCTGCCCTGCTGTTCGGTCTAGCCCGGCACCAACACTGAAACCGGCGTTACCCGCGCTGAATGTGCTTGTTAGCGACAAAGTAGTAAAGGAGTAACTGGTGTCAAAAACATTATGCTCAATCGCCCCTTTTAATTCAACCGGTAGACGAAAAACCCAGGGTTCGGAATAGCTTAAACTGTAATAACTGAACCAGGGCACCGAACGCCACTCACCCTCTATCCTACGACCCGAGTTCATAAGATTCAAAAGCCGTAACCTTCCCCAGCCGGTCCAGCGCCGTTCTTCAGGGAGATAACCCGCTACACCCAAAATTTCCCCGTTACGATAAGTAGAAATCCAGTAACGCACCCCATAAGCGCCGTCGCGTCTCATTACAATATCCTGGCTGTCAATAACCACCCAGCCGCTTCTTTCCACTCCTCTACGCAAATTGTTAACAACCGCTGTGGAATACGGCACATTCTTTTTAAATCCGGCGTAGCGCATTAGTAACGGTTCAGAATTTTGCGACTTACCACTAAAAGTTATAAAGCTTATCAGAACTTTGGGTCCGGTATCAATCCGAACGACCGGAAACAAAAAGCCGGCGGTTTCCGCAACGCCCACAACTCCAACCCAAACCCAGGGATAACCTGCCTCGCGATAAAAGTTTGCTATTTTTTCTTCAAATTTATTCATCAGTTTTGCGTTTAAAACCGCTCCTTTAATTGGGGTTCGGGCAACCACCCGTGGCAAAACTTCTGATATTCCTTCAAAAGACCAGCCGCCAAACCGGGTGCGTGATATGCCCACAATTAGATATGTTATCTTTACACCCTTTTCATTGACAACCGTTTCAACCGTTACTTGACGTACCAGGAAACCGAGATCAAACAACCGCTGTTTTAATTCTTCCTTTCCGGCTTCAATCGCCTTAAAGTCGACAGTGTCACCGACTTTAATACCGGGCAACACCCGCCGGGGCAAACCTTTACCCTCAACTGAAAGCGAAACAACCCGATACCTCGCATCGATAATAGAATCTACCGCCGGTAATTCCAGCGGGAAAAGCAGTAATAGACTCTGACTAACTGAGAAAAAGGTACTGACGCCAATCCTCCGGTATCTCTCCCAGCGCATTCAAGGCAAAGGTCACATAATGGGGCGCCTTGGGTTTCCGGCGTAGTTTCATATTTGCCTGCGCTGGAGTACGATTCCCCTTTCGGGCGTTACATTGCGGGCAGGCACAAACCATATTTTCCCACGAATCGCTCCCCCCCATTGATTTCGGAATAACGTGGTCTGCGGTCATCACCGGTCCCCGTGCGCCACAGTACTGGCAGGTATTGTTGTCGCGGCGCAGGATGTTTCTTTTGGTTAAAGGTACTTCCCGGCGCTTAACCCGCACATAATAGTTCAACCGCAGCACACTCGGCAGGGGAAAACTCATATTAACCGTGTGCAACTCGACTCCCGCATTCTCTACCGGCTCTGCTTTGCGGGTCAGGACCAAAACCAATGCCCGTCTTGTGCGACATACGGAAATCGGTTCGTAGTTTTGGTTCAAAAGTAAAACCGGACGATTTAGCATCTCATCTCGAAAAACTACCGGACAAACAACTCCTTGTCAATAGCGTTGATACTCTTGTCGACATACTCAATCTGTGCCCGGGCGTAACTGGCTAAAGTAGAATCGCTAAGCGCCTTCTGATAATAACCCCGCGCCTCTTCATACAACGCCTTAGCCGCACGCAGATTGGCGGTTGAAGTTTGGGCAAGATTAGTACCCCGTTTGCCATCGGCTTGCTTGCGCCGATTGTCACCAAGGTCAACATAAGCCTGAAGTAAGTTCGGGTCCAAAACCAGCGCCCGGCGCAAATTAGCATCCGAAGCCCCATAATTACCCTGCTCGCTCAACGCCTCTCCCTTGTAGAGAAAGGCAATGGCAAGGGTTGAATCACTGGCAATCACCTCGTCAAACTTCTTTATCGCATCCTTCATCTTGCCCTGGCGCGCCAGAATTAAACCCTGCCGCAACTTCGCCTGATAATTTGTCGGTTCCAGCGTCAAAATCGTGTCAATCTGTGCCAGCGCTCCTTTATAATCCTTCAACTCAACCATTGCATCAACCAGTTTCGCGCGTAAACTTGTCACCTGAGGAAACCGTGCCGCCAGCGGTTTCAAAGCCTCCACCGCCTCGCGATACCGCCCAACCTTATAGAGAAACTCACCCCAGAGGCGTTGTACCGCCAGGTCATCCGGAAAACGCTTCAATGCTATCTGATAAATCGAATCGGCCTGGGACATCATTCCTCTACGCACATAAATATCGGCGACGCCGTTGTACAAATCAGCAAGGCTTGAATCCTGTCTCAACCCCTCCTGATATACGCCCAGCGCTTCATCCACTCGACCCATCTCAAGGTACATATCACCCAGTGCCTCATAAGCCTTCGCCTTCCTGGGGTCTATTCTCATTGCCTTCCGATAATACTCCTCGGCTTGACTTGCATCCCGTTTTTTCCGCCAGATATTACCAATTGCGATATACGGGTCGTAATAAAGCGAATCGTATGCCAGTGCCTGCTCAAAATTCTTGAGCGCCGATTCGAAATCTCCCTGCTGGTAATAACTGGCACCGATGCTATAACTCTGTTGCGCCGAGTCGCGCCTTGCCTGCAACTGCTCCTCGGAAAATTTTGTAACCGTCTGCGTCGGGGCACATCCGGTGCTGAGTACTCCTCCAATGAACAGCGCAACCGTTACAAAAAACCAGAAATTTTTCATCTCCTGCTCCTTTTCGTAAACTTCAAGCAACAACTTACTCCTTCAAACTATGGAGCCGACGGGATTCGAACCCGTGACCTTTTGACTGCCAGTCAAACGCGCTCCCAACTGCGCCACGGCCCCAGAATTGTAACCCGTCAATAACAAGCACGGTTTACAAACTTTAATTAAGTTTTACTCAATTTCAATCTAAAGTCAAGGTATGCTTAATGTTATCACCCCTGAGTAACTGGCACGGTTCAATTCGTATTTTGCCCCTTGCAATTTTCCCCTATATTTGTAGACGAAAAATCAAGATAAAGTGGCAAAAACCGCCTACCCGGTAGTCCGGGAACAGTTCTGGGGATAGCCCCTGACGCGCCCTTTATAAGCCATGGCAAGATAGCGTAAGAGATTGATGGCGCAGTAAATGGAATCGCGTCCTTCGGTTATACCTTAATAACCATTCATCAATTTATATTCAGACCCCTATGCGCCATCCGCTTCTAAATAGTAAACCGGTTAACCTTGTATGCTGTTGCTATTACCATTTACCCTTGTGCCTTCAGGTATACCTTAAAGGCTGCTTTCCTCTCTGTGGCCCTGTGCGCGGTGTCAGCCCTGAAATAGACCCCGCTCCTTGCTCATTTAATTGCACCACAGCGATAACATTTTAAACCGAATTTCTTTGCCCTGATTGACAATAAAAGTAGGATATGACTTGACTCCCAAACATCAATTACTATCATTTAGCAGATGAGAGAACTGAGTTCCACTCCGGTTTACTTTCCGCGTGCCGGTAGCAAAAACACCGCTCAAACCATCGCCCTTGCCTTGAACCGCGCCCTTGAACTCAACATCAAACACCTCATTGTTGCCTCCACCACCGGAAAAACCGCACTCAACTTAATCCGCCAGGCAAAAAGGGAATTTAACATCGTCTGCGTTACCCATCATTGCGGTTTTGCCCAGCCAGGCAAATCAGAACTTTCTTCAACAACCGAAGCCCGTTTGAAGGCATCCGGGTGCGCCGTTTTACGAACGACCCATCTCTTTGCTGGAATTGACCGCGCCTTGCGCCTCAAATTCGGCGGTGCGGGTCCTGCTGAAGTAGTCGCCAGCGCTTACCGTACCCTGGGCGAAGGCGTAAAAGTGGCGATTGAAATCTCGGTAATGGCACTTGACGCCGGTCTTGTTCCCTATGGCAAAGACCTCATCAGTATCGCCGGTACCGGTTCGGGCGCCGACACCGCAATCGTTATCCAGCCTGCTCATTCCAGTCGCTTTTTTGAAACCAAGGTAAGAGAAATCATCTGCAAACCAAGGAATTTTTAGGAGGAGACTAATAATGAGTGACTGCCCTTTTTGTTCAATCGTCGCTGGTAAAGCACCCTGCCGTAAAGTTTATGAAGACGAGCACACCTTGGGGTTTCTTGACCTTTACCCCATTTCCCGCGGTCACTGTCTTGTCATCACCAAAAAGCACATCCGCCTGTTTACCGACATCCAGCCCCAGGACAACATCGCCGGACCCTTTCTCCGTGCCTGCTACCTCGTTGCCCGCAAGATAAAAAACGCCTTAGATTGCGAATATGTCACGATGCTCATTCGGGGCACAAGGGTACCCCATCTCCATATGTTACTCGTCCCGACAATTCGAAACGAAGAAAACATCCTTGACAAAACGCTCAATCTGCACCACTTCTGTCAAGTACGCCTTAAACCACAGTTTTCTGAAGCCGAGTTGGACGCCATCGCCGAAAAAATAAGAGCCGCTGCTCCCTAAAAAAACCCAAAAAGATACGGGGCGAAAGCCCGCCCCGTATCCCAATTAATCCCAATTACCGGTCTGCGCTATTTCACAACCAGTTTCCGGGTCACGGTGTATTCCCCATTTAATTTCAGAAGATAGACACCGCTCGGCAACATCCGCAGGTCCACCGTCGCCCGTCCGCTTCCCAGCTGCTGACTCAACACCATTCTGCCCGTCGCATCAAAAATCTGAACTCGCATCCCTGGTGTTGCGCCCGAAATGAACAGCACGCCCTGACTTCCAGTTGGATTAGGCGCAATGGTCAGCGAACCGGGCTGGTTTTGCACCGTACCCATTACGCCGCTTTTATCCGGGACCGCGGAAAAGAGTGTATCGGCGGAAACATAACACCACAACTCCGGTGTCTTATTACCCTTCAGGGCAAAGAAAACCCCATCCTCATAAAGCACGATGTCGCCCCCACCTTTCACCCGCTTCTTCCTTCCCGTAGAACCAACCGAAGGCATCGTATCCAGTTCCACCCAGGAGTCGCCCAGCGCATCGTAACGCCAGAACTCACAGGTGTTGCCGCCTTTGAGAGCATAGATTGCATCATTGTACCAGGCACCAGAACTGCCATCCTTACACTTCTTTGTCTTCCCCAACTTTCCGATAAACGGCATCCCGGATAAAGACTTACTGAACCAGGTGTCGGCAAGGACATCGTACTTCCACAACTCGTGCACCTTGGATTTATGGGCATAGATGTAAAACTCGTTTCGTCCCGGTCGCGCCTGATAAACAATCCAGGAGCCCCGGTCCCATCTTCTGCCGGTTGCGGTTAACGGTGCGGGTGCACGTGGCTCCCATACACCGGAAACGGTGTTAAACCGGTAAAACTCATCGGTATAACCTTTCAGAAGATAGACATAACCGGTGTCAGTATGGGGTCGCTTGATATACACCATATCGGTGCCCGCTTTTACCCGTTTCCCGCTGGAACCGGATGGCACATTCTCCAGTGGCACCCAGGTATCTAACTCTATATTGTAAGCCCAGAACCCTAAGGTGTTATTACCCTTGGTCGCATAAATATAGTCACCACCCGCAACACCCACTGAACCCCGCCGCGGTGGTCTCCCATCCGCACCAGGAGGCATCGAACTTAACTGGTGCCAGGTGTCTGCCAACGGGTCGTAGAGATAAAAGTCACCCACCTTATTACCTTTCAGGACAAACAGGTAGCGCCTTCCGCTCACCTTTTTCTGTGTCAACCATCCGCCATCGCTTACCCCTTTGTTAGATGGCGCAAGCGGCACTGGTTTCACTTCATGCCAGCCATAGGGCCAATGGGGTACAAGCCGGACCACGAAACTGGCAGTGCGCACATCGTTATCCGGAAATGTGTCGTTGCTACAGAACGTTGAACAACGAATCGTCCAGATTCCTGGTGCGCCGCTCACCAAATACGCCGGGAAGTAAACAATCGTGTCCCGTCGATCGGCAAGACCAATTATCGGTAGTGACTCGTCATAGACAAGCGTACCAGCAGCATCAAACATCTTGAAATAAGCAACAAAATTCGCCGGATAGTCTCCCCGATTCCACCAGCGTGCCCTTGGATTAACCACCGCACCACTATCAATTGTGCCGCTGGGCGCTTGAATCTGGAACATCTCAATATCCGTCGTGTAAAGGGTAAAATTGCCTTCGAGAACATCGTTTGCCCGCTGCTTATCCAGAACCGCACTGGTTGAGCACCGTATTGTCCATTGACCCACATCGTTAACCACAAAATCAGGCAAAACAAGGGTACTCTCAGCACCCGGTGCTAAATTAGCAACATCCAGCGACTCCGAATAAACCCTGTTGCCTGCCGGATTGATAAGGAAGCAAAACAGGCGAAAGTCAACATTGTTAAATGCGCCGAAATTGCGGCATACCACCCGGGGCGTTACAGCGGTTCCGGGTATTATCAATCCCGAAGGTGACAAAATTGCAGACACACCGGCATCAACCAGTTCACCTCTAATGTAATAAACATCGTTGTCGCCATCGGAATTGTCATACCAAACAATGTGCAGGTCGTCGAACTCGCCCGCCCCTAAAGCCGGGTAATAAAGACCAGACTGCGCCCGATTTGTCAACTGCATCACATCTCCCCAGTTACTCGCCTGTTTCTGCCGGTAGAGGACTTCGTAACGGGAAGGCGAAATCTCGGTATAACCCCGCCAGACAACATTCACTATTCCCTCAACCTCGGCAACAACCGGGTCGTACTGATTACCATTGGTATATGTACTGACAGTTTCGGTCGCGCCCCAGCCGGATGATGTTCTTTGCCGATAAAACACCCGGTCGTAAGTAGAACCGGGCACATCGCCATTCCAGACCACATTTACCGTTGACCCATCGCCGCTCGCCGCAACCGCACAGGCGAACATATCGGCATTTTCGTTCACATCCGATACCTGTTCAATCCCCCGCCACATGCCGCTGCCACTGCGCCAGCGATAAAATACCTGCCACCTGCCAGCCACCTTTCTCCGCCAGACAACATAGACGCTATCTGTCTGGTCAACCGCAACCGCCGCCTGCAGATTGGAATCGCCTGGGGTGCTGTCAACGATGGTAATAGCACTCCACCCTGAACCCGGACTGTACTCAATGTGTTTGATTCTGAAAAAGGTCGGGTTCGACGCATCCCTTCCATACCAGACAATATGGACATTATTTCCTCCCGGCCGACAGGCAATTGACGGGTAGTAGTTGAGATAATTGCCTCCGGGATTGTAAAGATAAACCGAATCTCCCCAGGTACCGGTGGCAACATTCCATCTTTTATACCATATCCCGTAGTTAGGCGATGTTGATTGATACCAGGTAATGTGAACATTCCCGGAATCGTCACAGGCAACAGCTGGACGATAAACCGCAACCGATTGATTGGTCACCTGGGTAATTGGACCCCAAGTACCACTCGCTCTTGACCACTTCCGATAAAAAACCTGATTGTTGCCGGTTCGGTTGTCATACCACACAACATGAACATTACCGCCCGTATCGGTTGCCACAGTATGCTGATAACCGTAACCCATATATTGAGTTGTTGCGTCATCTGAAACATTAACCGGACCGGACCAGCCATCAGTGCCCGCAACAGGAATTCCATTGCTGCTGAAAACCATTGAAATTAAACTCAGCAGCGAGATAACTATACCGCTCATTTTAACCTCCTTACTTTTGGCTGTTTGCAACCTTAATTTACGGCAATTAAAAACTGTTAACAGGAAGACACAAGATGTAACCCGGTAACTATACGCCAGCTTCTCCTGAATGTCAACTAAATTTTATATTAAGAATCGCCAAAAAGTATGTTATTCCCGCAAAAAAGTTAGACCGGCAGACAGCGATAAGCCCAGTTTCCATTACCATCCCGGAAACTACCCCGGGGTTGGGTAGGGAAAATAAGGCTCAAACCTATTAACCTTTTGAAAACCAATGCCTTATGTAAAACCACCCTACCGCTGAAATTATACTTTAAAGTATCATTAACTCTTTACCATCCGCTACCGGGGTAGTAAGTTATGGCTGATTAGCCTCGGGCTACGAAATTCAGTTTTTTGCTCAATGTTGCCAATTCGAAACCAGAACCATTGCCACACCTTTTTAGCCCGCAACATCCTGTTACCCAAAAACATCTTTTCCTTGACAATCTGTCCTATATGATAGAAAATCTACTGGTGTCAAAATTCTATTTGCAGGTTTACGGCTGTCAGATGAATCAATACGAAGCCGAGTTGGTGCGCCATATCCTTCATCAATCGGGATTTACTGAAACTGATAAAACAGAGGATGCCGATGTCTTCTTAATGGTCACCTGCTCGGTGCGCGACCACGCCGAACAAAGAGCCTTGGGCAGACTGGCAACATTTAAATCCTACAAGAACCGCTCGCCGGAAAAAATCGTCGGCGTGCTCGGTTGTGCTGCCCAGCGTCTAAACGAAAAACTAATCACCGACTACGGAGTGGATATTGTTGTTGGACCTGACGGTTACCGGCACCTTCCCGAACTTATCAACCGCCGAAGAAACGGTGCCCCGCCCCAGTTGTTTGTCCCAATTAACGAAGAGTGCTATCCGGACATTCACCCCCAAATCCGAAACGCCGTTACGGCAAATGTGACAATAATGCGCGGTTGCAACAACTTTTGTTCATACTGCATCGTCCCCTATGTAAAAGGTCCAGAACGTTCCCGGCCGGTGGAAAGCATCGTAACTGAAGTAAAGCAGCTGGCGCGCGCCGGAGTAAAAGAGGTAACGCTTTTGGGGCAGAATGTCCTTGCCTATCAGGACCGGGAAACCAGTTTCACCGACCTGATGGCAACCGTTTGCACTATTGACGGTATCGAACGGGTTCGTTTTCTTACATCTCATCCCCGTGATTTGACTGAAAAAATAATCGACCAGATTGCCCGTTTACCGAAAGTTTGCCCGCAGTTCCACCTCCCATTACAGTCGGGCTCCAATCGTATCCTGCAGCTTATGAACCGGGGCTACACCCGCGAGGAGTACATAGAAAAAGTGCAGCTGTTAAGAGATAAAATACCCGAAGTATCAGTTACCACTGACATCATTGTGGGATTTCCCACCGAGGATGAAGAGGATTTTTTTGCCACACTGGAAACTGTCCGGGCGGTCAAATTTGACTTTGCCTATATGTTCAAATTTTCACCCCGGCCCGGAACACGCGCCGCCACAATCCAGCCTGCGGTGCCTGAAACCATAGCCCGGCGCCGCCTTACCGAACTGATTAAGTTGCAAAACCAGATTACCCTGAATTCCAATCAGACGCTGGTCGGAAAAACCTTCGAACTGTTGATTGAAGGACCGAGTCCGCGCGGCCTGGGTAGTCTGGGCAGAACCCGTCAGGGAAAGGTTGTCATCCTTGACGAGGAAATTCCGCCGGGTACTCTTGTCTCAACTATGGTCAAAGCGGTTCGAGGTTGGACACCAATCGGTCAGGTGCGCAATACAATACAAGCACTTGTCACAGGAGGTTGTTAAATGTTTACCTTTAGAGTAATTCTTATTTTGCTTGCCTTTATCATCCTTTTTATCCTGGGCTGGCAGAATCAAACCACGGCAACCGTTCAAGTGTTCTGGCGCACCTTTTACAATGTCCCCCTTGCCTTTGTAATGCTTTACTCTTTTGCCTTCGGTGCCCTGTGCGTCGGCATATTTACGATTGTCTCCGAAATCAGATTGCGCACCAGACTCCACCGGCAGCGCCAGGAGATTGAAGCCTTAACCGAAGAACTTCGTGCCCTGCGCAATGCACCACTGAGCGTAATTCCTTCGCCCCAAGAACGGGCACCGAGCGAAATTCCCATCGACGACAACAGCCAAAAAGGAGCATAGAATTATGTATCCACTGTTAATTGTCATTCTCGCCCTTTTAGTTGTCGCCCTGTATCCGGTCATTCGCGACTTCTTCCGTCAGCGCCGGGCAACGATTCCCGCCTATGTTGAAGGTCTCAAACTACTCCTTGATGGCAAGGTTGAGGAAGCGGCAAAAAAGTTAAAACAGGCGGTAGAACAGGACACCAGCAATGTTGACGCCTATATCCGGCTCGGCACACTATTTCTCGAACAGGGTGACTTTGAAAGAGCACTGCGCATCCATGAAAACCTTGCCCTGCGGCGCAATTTAAAACCGGAAGAAGAAAAAGCGATTTATCGGGCGCTGGTTCAAGACTATATAAAAACAGGCCGAAAGGTAAAGGCGATACCATTACTTGAGGAGTTGATTCGGTCGGACCACAAGGACCTTGCCAGCCGGGAGACCCTTCTTGAACTGTACATCGAAAACAACTCCTGGGATAAGTGTGAAAAGATTCTCAACGAGTTACAGGCGGGAGACCCAAACCGGGCTAGCCGGCTTTACGCCCTCTACGGCTACGTCTATGGCAAAATTAACTATAAATCAGGTGTAAAATGGTTGCACGACGCCCTAAAACTCAATCCGAACTCCCTCCTTGCCCGAATTCTCCTGGGTGACCTCTTGTTAAGCCAGGGTGAAGTTGATGAGGCAATCCGGGTCTGGAAAGAGGTGATTGAAGTGGCGCCGGAAAAAAATTATCTCGTCCGGGAGCGCCTGGAACGAGCATACTTTGAGAGTGGCCACTACGAGGAGGTTACCAACCTCTACCGCCGGCTCCTGTTTCGGGTACCGCAAGATACCGGACTGGTTCTGGCGTTAGCCGAAATCTACGCCAAAATGGAAAACTTAAAAGAAGCCCGCAACATCCTTGAAAAGGCAACGAAAAATGGCGATGCTGCCACCCGCATCTTCCTAACGCAGATTTTGCTGCGGGAAGGTGAAACGGCACGCGCACTCACCGTACTCAATGAAGCAATGAGCAAGTTAGCCGCCAACACCCGGCACTGTAATAAATGTAATGCCCTGCTCCGGCAGAGTGAAATCCGGTGTCCAAAATGCGGCACCTGGCAGGATGATGTGACATAAGTTTACCGCGACCGGTATAAGACGCCGCAATGGCAGAAAAACTCACCCCCCTTTTGACTCAGTACCACCGAATAAAGCAACGCTATCCGGAAACACTTCTGCTCTTTCGGGTAGGTGACTTTTACGAGATGTTTTATCAGGATGCGGAAATCGGTGCCCGGGCGCTGAATCTGACCCTCACCTCCCGGTCACACGGTCCGAACCATCGCGTGCCCCTTGCCGGCATCCCGGCAAAATCGCTCGACACCTATGTCGCCCGCCTCGTCGAACAGGGGTTCAAAATTGCGGTGTGTGAGCAACTCGAACCCCCAAATCAGGGGAAACCGGTTGTTGCTCGTGATGTGGTTGAGGTGATTACTCCAGGTACCCTGGTGCGCGACACCCTGCTTGATGAACACCGCAACAACTATTTACTGGCAATCTCACCGGGCGCCATCTGGGGTGTTGCCTTTACCGACCTTTCCACCGGAGAATTTTATGCTGCCGAAATTCCACCGGCATCAATTGGCGAAGAACTTACCCGCATTGCACCTTCAGAAATCCTGTTGCCCCAGGGTTGGATGGGCGAACTTCCCTCCTACCTGCCGGGAAGGATAACAAAACTTGACGACTACTACTTCACGCCCGAATTTGCCTTTGAAAAACTCACCTCCCATTTCGGTGTTGCCAACCTTGCTGGTTTTGGTGTTGACCACCTGACCGAAGCGATCTGTGCCGCCGGCGCAATCCTCGAATACCTGGAGCAAACTCAATGCACGACCTTACCCCATCTCCAGCGCCTCACGCCTTATCAAAACACCGATTTTCTGCTCATCGACCGTATCTCACGGCGCAACCTCGAACTGCTCGAAAAACTTCACCCCCAAAACAAAGGGGACCGCGAAACCGGAACGCTCTTCTGGCTTCTTAATCGCACCTGCACCCCGGCGGGCACCAGACTGCTCCGTCGCTGGCTTCTCACCCCGTTACTCTCGGTCGAAAAAATCAACGAAAGGCTTGACGCAGTCTCAGCATTACTGACACCCGGTTCTCCCCTTGAACAACTCCAGCAACTCCTGAGCAAAGTTGGCGACCTCGAAAGAGTCGCCTCCCGTATCGCCTTGGACCGTGCCACACCCCGTGATTTAGTTGCACTCCGTTCCTGGTTGACCGTTGTCCCCGACATAAAACTGCTACTTAAAGACCTTTCTGCCGTAATTCTTCAAAGGCCAGCCGAACTCATCCCCGACTTCACCCCGCTTGTAAAAGAACTGGAGCGCGCCCTAAACGACTCTCCGCCAACTACCATCACCGACGGTGGTATCTTCCGACCGGGCTACCACGAAGAACTGGACAACCTCCGGGAACTCACCAAAGATGCGAAACAGTTCCTTGCCCGACTTCAGGAGGCCGAACGCGCCCGCACCGGCATTCCCAACCTACGCATCGGCTACAACTCGGTTTTTGGCTACTACATTGAAGTTACCCGATCATATCTGCGCCTTGTTCCGAGTGATTACATTCGGAAACAAACCGTTACCGGCGGCGAACGGTTTATCACACCGCAGTTGAAAGAGTACGAAACAAAAATCATCAACGCAGAAGAGCGCAGCAAAACCCTTGAATACGAACTGTTTATCGACCTGCGCAATCGCATCAAACCGGACTGTAACAAAATCATCGAACTGGCAACCACTCTTGCCACAGTTGATGTCCTGGCAGCCTTTGCCCGGCTTGCCCGGGAAAAAAACTACACCCGTCCGGTTATTGACGGTTCAACCACAATCGAAATCAAAGCGGGCCGCCATCCCGTAGTGGAAACAATCTCTACCGAACCGTTCATCCCCAACGACACATATCTCGATACAACCAACAATCAGATTTTAATCATTACCGGACCGAATATGGCGGGAAAATCCACCTACTTACGCCAGACCGCATTGATTGTCATTATGGCGCAACTCGGCTCCTTTGTACCGGCGCGCTCTGCCCGGATTGGTATCGTCGATAAGATTTTCACCCGCATCGGCGCCTCAGACGACCTGGCGCGGGGTGTCTCCACATTCCTTGCAGAAATGAACGAAACCGCTAACATCCTGAACAACGCCACCGCCCGCAGTTTAGTAATCTTAGATGAAGTAGGCCGGGGAACTGCAACCGAAGACGGCGTCGCTATCGCCTGGGCAACAGTTGAATATCTCCACGGCGATGAAAAGTTCTGCCCCCGAACCCTGTTCGCAACCCATTATCACGAACTGACCCAGATTCCCAACCATTTACCCCGGACAAAGAATTTCAGTTTTCTGGTCCGGGAAAAAGGTGATGAAGTCATCTTCTTGAGAAAAATCCATCCTGGTCCGGCGGATAAAAGTTATGGAATTGCGGTTGCCAAACTCGCTGGTTTACCAGAACGAGTTATCCGCCGGGCGCGTGAACTGTTAACCCTCTTCACCAGAAACGAGCAGATTAACTTTGAACAGTTAAAAGCAGCGCCGGAAAAACCCGTTGCCGCTGACCAGAATTTTAACCATCCGGTGCTTGAGCAGCTGCGCAACCTGAACATCAACGAAATCTCTCCCCTGGAGGCACTTAACCTCCTCGCCGAACTCAACCGTCTTTTAAAAGAACAGTAAACCTTTTTAATCCCTAATCACAACTCCAACCTAACAGCAAACCAGGAATGGGATGTCGCACTCGTGTAAATCACATATTTTCAACACACTAATCAATAAAAAAATCTAAAAAACAACCGTTACTCCAAATGTGCTTAACAGATTTTGATTGTTTAACTATCAATAATATTAAAACTTATGCAATTGAATTGAAATTGTACCTGAGGGAACGCATATTGCTTAATAATAAAACGGAAAGGGTAACGGGATGGCCCAATTCGAGGGGTTACATCCGAAAGAGCGATAAGTTTATGGGCCATTCCGTTGCCTGCGGGATAGTTGTAAACAAACAAACGAGGGGGTGAAAAATGTTTGCAGAACTGCTTACCGTCGAACGTAACGAACTTATGCGTGACCTTTTTGCAACTTACCCATTTAAGCCCTATCTCTGGGCGCTTGGTAAGGAAAGAGAAGGCGCTGCGGACAACTACATCGTATCACAGATAAATGAAGTGGTAAAAGCCGGTGGCATCGCCCGTACCTATTATCTTGATGGCAAAGTGCAGGGATTATGCGTTATCAAACCGGACATTTTAGCGACCCAGGAACTCAACTGCCGGTCCTACCGAATAACCCATCTCATAGCAATGGGAAAGCCGGATGTTCAGATGCTGGTCAAAAACTTGCTCCTCCGCGAGACATTAAGAACACTGCCTAAAAACAGTTGTATCGTTGCCCGTTGCCCGTATTCAGACCTGACATCAATCAATGCCCTGGAAAGTTGCGGTTTTTTCACGACACACACCGCATTGGTTTTGGCAAAAGAGTTGTCGAAAAACGATTGGCTGGCGACTCCAGCCGAAGATTACGAGGTAACACTGATAGACCGGAACGAAATTGATTACTTCGACGAGTCTGTTCTCAATATTCCGGAAGGGGTTCTGGGTTGGGATGTCAATCTACCACCGCGGGTTCTAACTAAAGTCCATCGTGATTGGTTACGCACCTATGCGGCAACTGCACCGGCAACTGCAGTGCAATCAGCGGCAAGCACCTCCGTCAACAAATCGAACGGTCTCAACCAAGCGCTGTTTGCTGCCGTTGACCAGGGTCGTGTCGTTGGTATCGTCGCCGAACGCACTAAACCCGATGCTGGTAACGCACTCGGTTTTAATGTCGGAACTATTGACATTTTGACGACCGCTCCGGAATACCGCGGTAATGGTGTCGCAATTAAACTGCTCAAGGAGTCTTTGAGCCAATTTGTCCAAAAAGGAGTTCGCGTCGCCGAATTGATACTCCATACCAATGACGGCTTTCTAACTCAAACTTACCAGGAAATGGGTTTCTTCACCGTCGGGACAACCCTGACACTCGTTTACTGTGGCGGTAAACAACCGGACCGGGCAAAATTAGCACGAATCAGGGGGTAATATAAGAAATTCAAAGAGGAACAAAAGGCAGTTTAATAAAACCAGGGAGGAAGTATGGCTAAAATCGCAGTTGGGGTTTGGGCGATTTTCGGGTTAATGACCACGATTCTCGCTCAACCTATTAGCGGTCAGAACGACCAGTATCAGCAAGCGCCGGCAATTTCAATCCGCGCTTCAATCTGGGGGCAGGTTAATCACCCGGGTCAGTACTCATTCAACAGTTCTGCCGACCTTTTTGAACTGATTTCTGCTGCCGGTGGTCCAACAAGCAACGCCGATGTCCGCCGTATCATTGTCTTACGGGAAAAAGATGGCACCCGGCACCGGTTTAATCTCCAGCACCTCGCGTTATCTGGTCAGCGATTTTTTCTTGCCACCGGTGATGTGGTAATTATCCCGGAATCTTTCTGGAGCAAATTCCGTAATGGTTTACCGGTAATCACTGCTGCCGCGGCAGTCGCAAATGTTGCCATAACCGCAATCCTTCTATCACAAAGGTAATTACGATGTGCGCGCTGTGATGACGGCATTAAAAGCACCCGTTACCGAAGGAAAAAGTCCCTCGATCCTTATCATTGACGACGAATTAGACTTCGCCAACACCCTCGCCGACATTCTTCTCACTAAAGGCTATCAACCACTTATCGCCACATCGGGGTGGGAGGCAATCAATCTACTGGAACAAACTACTCCGGATGTGATTCTTGTCGACCTGCGGCTTCCCGACACCAATGGTATCAACCTGTTACCAAAAATTAAAAAGTGTGCGCCGAACGCACAGGTAATTATCCTGACCGGTCACGCAACCCTGGAAACGGCAATTCAGGCTTTACATGAGGGTGCCTTTGGCTATTTGCGCAAACCCTGCTCACCGGACCGGTTGTTTCTCACCTTAGAAAACGCCCTGCTCCGACAGCAGAACCTTCACACATCACCCGGCGTCCTTGGTGAACTGCTCTTCCATTCCGCGCTTCCGGCGTTTACCTTTGACCCGGAAAACGGTACAATTCTTAACTTCAACCCCGCATTCTCCAAATTGACCGAAACCGTTGCTACGCCGGCTGCTACCCACAACATTTTTTTCTTTTTGAACGAAAGCGAATCGCAGCTGAACTCTTATCTCGCCAAACTAAAAACGACGAGCACCGCCACGCGATTGGTAAAAATCCCTTCGGGAAGTTTAACCCGTTACTATCAGCTGCTCGCTTTCCTGACACCGAAAAATCCTAACCGGGCGCTGGGTGTACTCATCGACATCACCAACCATTATAAATCCGAACTCGCTGCCCGACGCCGCTTTGAATACTTCCAGAGTATCTGGGAAAACCTTGCCACCGGTGTGGTGATTGTTGATAGCCAGTATGCGATTCAACAGGTAAACCCCTGGTTTGCGCGTATCTACCAAACGACTCCCGAAGAACTCAAAGAAAAAAAATGTCATAGTGTGGTCCACGGCTTTTCCCGTCCCTGCCATCATTACGGCATAACCTGCCCGATTGTCAATGTCCTGGCATCCGGAACAACTTTCCGTACCACCCACAAACATTTGACACCTGATGGAACCACCCGCCACATCGAAACTACGGTCGCACCGTTACACGATGAAAACAACACCATCATCGCCTTTCTAATGATTCACAACGACCTTACCGAGATGAAACTGATTCAGGATGAACTAATCGAAAAGACCCAAAAACTGGCGGAATTAAATGAAGAATTGCGGCAACAAACCGAAGAACTGAAAAAGGCAAACTTTGAACTGTTACGCCTCAGCACCGCAAAAGACGAGTTCATTTCCGTTGTCTCGCACGAACTGCGCACCCCGCTCACCGTAATTGCCGAGGTGTTAAACCTGCTACTCGACGGTTCTTCCGGAACTATCTCGGAAAAGCAAAATCAACTGTTGACCGCAGCAAACCGAAACTGCCGCCGGCTCACCGCTCTGATCAATGACATCCTTGATTTGTCAAAACTTGAAGCCGATAAAATCAATATCCACCCCACGAGATTCGACATCTGTGGACTGATTGAAGAAGTCAAAAGGTCATTTCTACCGGCCGCTGCGGAGAAAGGACTTACACTTCAAACATCAATACCGCCCGCACCGGTAATGGTCTACGCCGACGAAAAACACATCCACCGCGTCCTGGTAAACCTTGTTGGTAACGCAATAAAATTTACCGAACAGGGCGGAATCACCATCGCCGTTGAGAAAAAAGAAAATCAGGCCCTCATATCGGTAAGCGACACCGGAATTGGTATCCCGGAATCAGAACAGTCCTGTATCTTTGACAAATTCTATCAGGCGCACCACCACACCGGATTACGGGTTCCAGGCACCGGGCTGGGGCTTGCCATTACCAAAAAACTCCTCGAACTGAACAGCAGCACCATCGGGTTGGAAAGCAAACCCAATGCCGGCTCCCGATTCTATTTCCCGCTGCCATTGAGCGGGGGCGACAAGTCCCTCCAAGAAAAACAAAATGTCATAAACCTTGATGGTAACCATGGCGCAAGCAATTGAAAGAAACAAAACGGTCCTTGTGGTTGACGATGAGCCGGATATCAGAATGATTCTTCAGGCACGATTAGAAGCAGCCGGTTACCGCGTCGAAACCGCAGGCAACGGTTTAGAAGCGTTGAACCGTATCCGCACACAACCACCGGACCTGGTAATTCTCGACCTGATGTTACCAGGGATGGACGGCTTTGCTGTATGCGCAATGTTGAAGCGTGACCAGCGCTTCAATCACATACCCATCGTCATCCTCTCTGCCCGCTCTCAGGCTCAGCACAAGAAAACCGGCGTTGACCTCGGGGCTGATGCCTATTTAACAAAGCCATTTCAACCTCAGGAGTTACTGACTACCATCGAAAACCTTATTAAACCGAAAACCCCGGCGCATTCCGAACCGGGTGTTGAAAAACAATGAACGAAACAAAACTTAAAAAAATCCTCAATCAGCGTTTCAAAATACCCGACCCGGTAATTAACGAATTAAAAAAGGAGGCATTACACAGCGGTTTGAAACTGGAAGAAGTTGCCCTGCGCCGGGGATTAATTGCCAACCAGGAAGCGCTCTACGAATCTTATGCGAACGAATTAAACATCCCCTACATCGACCTTGACCATTACACTCCGGACCCTCAGGCAATTGCCGCGCTTCCCGCTGAACTGACACGCAAATTTAAAGTTGTCCCCCCCCTATTGCAACTGAACAGCAACCTGATTGTCGCCACGGCAACACCGGAAGACATCAGCCTGCTTGATGAACTCAATCGCCGCCTGCACCTCGAAATAACCCCGGCACTGTCATCTCCTGAAGCGATTGAAGCAGCACTTGACCGGTATTATCCCCAGGAAACATCCCGGGCTCAGATCGACACCGCCCTGATTGACCTCGAAGCCGAAGAGGCGCTGAATGTCTTTCGCCCTGACCAGGAAACGGTTTCCCTGGAAGAACTGGCAAATCAGGCACCGGTTGTCCGATTTGTCAATACTCTGCTCGAACAATCACTCGCCGAGCGCGCCTCGGACATCCACATCGAGCCCGAAGAAGACACCCTGATTATCAGGGTACGCATCGACGGTTTGCTTCAGGAAAGAGGTCGTTTTTCCTTGAACCTCCACCCCCTTGTTACCTCGCGGATAAAACTCCTTGCCGGGATGGACATCTCCGAGAAACGAAAGCCCCAGGATGGCCAGATGGAGTTCAAAAACAATTCCCGGCGGGTTGACATTCGGGTCTCATCCTTCCCCACCATTTACGGCGAAAATTTAGTTCTCCGCTTACTTGACAAATCAAGTGGGCCCTTAAAGTTAACTGATATCGGAATGGATGAAACGCTAATACCAAAGTTCCAGCAATTAATCCATCAACCCCATGGCATCATCCTTGTCACCGGACCAACCGGCTCGGGCAAAAGCACCACCCTCTACGCCATTCTCAACGAATTGAACACCCCCGAAAAAAATATCATAACCCTTGAAGACCCGGTTGAATACCGATTGCCCGGTATTCGACAGTGTCAAATCAATGTCCGGGCGGGAGTAACCTTTGCCTCAGGATTACGTGCCATACTCCGTCAAGACCCGGACATAATTATGGTGGGCGAAATCCGTGACTTCGAGACGGCGGAAATCGCCTTTCAAGCGGCTCTTACCGGTCATCTTGTCCTCGCCACCCTTCACACCGACGATGCTCCCAGCGGTCTTACCAGAATGATTGATATGAAAGTTGAGCCATTTCTTATCGCATCGAGCGTCATCGCCATCCTTGCCCAGCGCCTGGTGCGTAAGGTGTGTGACCGGTGTGCAGAAAATTACACCCCGCAGCCTGAACTCCTGAAAAGGCTAAACCTCGCACCTGGAACAACCTTCCGTCGGGGCAAAGGCTGTCCGGCCTGTGGTAACAAAGGCTACCGGGGCCGATTGGGTATTTTTGAACTCCTTCCGGTTCAACCGGAAATCCGCGCGCTGATAATGGAAAACCGCTCCAGCGAAGAAATCGCAACCGTTGTGATTCGCAATGGAATGAAAACGCTGCGACAGGACGGTATTGCGAAAGCCCTTGCCGGTTTAACAACGCCGGCAGAAGTCCTCAGAGTCACTCAGGACACCTAAATACCGCGCTGTTTACTTAACCCAGGGCAGGTAAGCAGAAACCTTCAACACCAAGCCGAGCACGACAATTGAAACCATTGACTGCAACTTAAGTAAGATGTTCAATGAAGGTCCTGCCGCATCCTTTAATGGGTCGCCAACCGTATCACCAACAACACCTGCCTTATGGGCCTCCGAACCCTTGCCGCCGTAATTACCTTTCTCAATGAACTTCTTTGCGTTGTCCCAGGCACCTCCGGTATTAGCCATAAAAACCGCAAGACAGAAACCGCTTGCCAGTCCGCCAATCAAAAAGCCCGCAACACCTTCTGGACCCAAAAGAAGGCCGGTTATTACCGGAGCAATTATCGCGGTCAAAGCCGGTGCCACCATCTCCTTCTGTGCCGCCTTCGTGCATATCGTAACCGCCTTAGCATAATCCGGTTTCGCCTTACCTTCCATCAGTCCGGCAATCTCCCGAAACTGCCGCCGCACCTCATCAGCGATTTTTGATGCGGTTCTACCCACCGCCTTTAAAACCATTGAAGAGACACCCATCGGAATCACCGCACCAGCAAAAAGTCCGGCAACAAGACGGGGATTCAAAAGGGAAAGGTCAAGCGTTTGCATATAACCGAGAAATCTTTGACTGACAATTCGCACCTCGTCACGGTAAGCGGCAATCAAAGCCAGTGCTGTCAACGCTGCTGAGCCAATTGCAAACCCTTTGCCGGTGGCTGCGGTCGTGTTACCAAGCGCATCCAGCGCATCGGTCCGCTCGCGCACAACTGGCTCTTGATGAGTCATCTCAGCGTTTCCTCCGGCATTGTCGGCAACCGGACCATAGGCATCGGTCGCCAGTGTGATGCCTAAGGTAGAAAGCATCCCTACCGCAGATATTCCGATTCCGTAAAGACCCAACCCGGGATTGCCACCACCAGCTAGATAGTAACTGAGGATAATCGCCACAACTACAACCATAACAATGGGCAGCGTTGACCTCATTCCCACGGAAAGCCCTTCAATCACCACCGTTGCTGGTGAAGTCCTTGCTTCTGCCGCAATTGCTCGGGTCGGTGCATAAGAGTCCGAAGTGAAAAACTCGGTAAAGAAACCAATCAACACACCGGCGACAAGCCCCGAGAGAATTGAGAAGTAAACTGTCCAGTTCTGCGGCAGAAGCCATCTTGTGACGAAAAACCCGACCACGGCGGCAAGAATCGCTGCCCCATAAATTCCCCGACGCAATGCAGCAAGAAGCACACTCTGTTCCGCCTTCTCGCCGGCACGCACCAGAAAACTACCGATAATTGAAGAAACAATCCCGACGCCGGCAAGTACCATCGGCAACAACACCCCGGCGATTTCAAAACCGGTACCGCTGAACGCCACCACCGAAAGCGCCATCGAAGCGATGATCGAGTCAACATAAGACTCATACAAATCAGCACCCATTCCGGCGATATCGCCCACATTGTCGCCTACATTATCGGCAATCACCGCCGGATTGCGCGGGTCATCTTCTGGAATCCCGGCCTCAATCTTGCCAACAAGGTCCGCTCCAACATCTGCCGCCTTGGTAAAAATACCGCCGCCCACCCGCGCAAAAAGTGCCTGAGAACTCGCGCCAATCCCGAAAGCGAGCATCGTCGATGTAATCAACTCTAACTTGTGCGCCAGCGGCTCATGGGCATAGACTGCATTCAGAATCAGATACCAGATGGAAATGTCAATTAAACCCAGCCCCACCACTACCAGACCCATCACCATCCCTGAAGAAAACGCCACCCGCAAACCGGAGTTCAAACTTTGCTTTGCCGCCCAGGTCGTACGCGCACTGCAACGCACACCAATTGACATCCCGATGAAACCGGCAAGCCCGGAAAAGAACCCACCGGTCAAAAACGCAAAGGGCACAAACGGCGACTGCAACTTGAAAAGCGCCAGAATACCCAGCAGGACAAACACCACCGCAAAGAAAAGGCTGACGCCCTTGTACTGCTGCTTCAAATAGGCGGTCGCACCCTCTTTAACCGCCCGCGCAACCTCTTTCATCGGCTCAGTACCTTCACTCTTGCGCAGACTGCTTACCGCAAGATATAGCGCAAACCCCAGCGCTAACAATGCACTTGCCGGCGCAATCCAGAATGTTGGTGCCATAAAAATAACACTCCTTTCTTTTAATTTATATCTTACTCTTTATCCCGATAAAAAGAATTAAAAATATAATACAATCCCACTTAATGTCAAGAAAACGAAGGGCTGAGTTGTTACCGTCTTTCAAAATTGACAAATCCGTCTTAAATGTTAATCTAAACAAAAAAGGAGGCTTAATGAAAAAAGTACTGCCAATCCTGACTTTACTTTTGTTTGCAACCCCAGACCTAATACCGGCACACAACATTACCATTGACAGCCACGAAATTCCGCTCGTCATCGACACCTATGGCAGATACCGGCAGAACCAGTCCCTTTTTTACTGGACACCATTTGACTCCACCCAACAGGTCTGGGACCTTACTCGCTACCCGGGACAACTGCGCGCCAGACTCGGCTTACGCGACTACACCGAAGGCAGATATCCGGCACCGGACACAATGGAAAACGACCCACCAGACCCGGATGTGTGTGAGTTCGACACCCTCGGAAACAACGCTGAATCCGAGGTGTACCTGTACTTAGACGAGTTCGGGCTCTATGCTGACGGCATCGACTTCTCTCAGGGTGGTTTTCGCTTCCTCGGCAACTATCGGCCCGACGGCGTACTATACAACCTGCCAATGTACTACGGTTCCAGCTGGATTACCGCCTGGTCATGGCAGTACGAAATCATTCCCGGCATACCTTATCAAGCAACAGAACAGCACCAGAAACGAATTGTTGCCAAGGGTAAGGTAAAAGTGCCCATGTCCGGTGAATACTTCTGGCCCTGCCTCGTAATCAAAGATTATATGGTTTACTCCGACAATATGGGCACCAACGACCGGCGCTGGATTTACGAATGGGTTGTACCCGGCCACTTCTGCGGTGGCAACGGTGTTGCTGCGGCACTGAGCCAGAACGGTGCCTCACCGGACTTCGTCACCGTTGAAACCTTTATGCAACTGGACACCCTTATCATCCCGGACTGGGACCTCTATCCACCGCGCTTCGGCGCCACCACAATCTGGACCGACACATCCTTTACCGGTCCATTTATTGTCTCGTCGGTAATTACCGACAACGATGCGGTTGGTGCCGAGTCCCTTTTCTACCGCATCAACCTGAATACCACCTGGACCGGCGTACCTGCCGACTCCCAGCGCGGCAGCACCTACTACTTCACCATTCCCCAGGTCACGGCACCGGCGCGCGTCGACTACTTCATCTGGGCAATAGACGAATTCTCTGCTGACAACGACATTGAATTCTGGACCACCTTCCCGTTCTGCTCACCGGAAAGCACAATGATTACCTTCAATGTCACCCTCACCGGTCAGGAAGAGTTCAAGCCCCTGCTGCCGGGTCAGGCACAACTGACTCTCACGCCCAACCCGGCAAAAGATTTCGCCCGGTTCCGCCTTAACCATCCCTTTGCCCGCGCCGCACGCGTTGAAATCTACCGTGCCGACGGCACATTGATAAAATCGCTCCCTCTCCAGCCGGAAGCAAACCAAACCCTTTCCGCTACCTGGTCCACCCGTCAGCAACCTGCCGGCACCTACTTCTACCGCTGCCTTGCACCGAACTTCACCCAAACTGGCAAATTTATTATCTCAAAATAGGAGGAAATAATGGAGATTAAAACGGTGCCACTTGAAAAACCAGCAGAAATCAACCTCATCCTCGGCCAATCCCACTTCATTAAGACGGTTGAAGACATCCACGAACTACTGGTAACATCTATCCCCAAAGTAAAATTCGGTATCGCCTTCTGCGAATCTTCCGGTCCCTGCCTTATCCGCCACTCGGGCACCGACCACGAACTTGAAGCCCTGGCGATAAAAAATGCCCTTGCCATCGGTGCAGGCCACTCCTTCATCATCCTCCTGGCCAACGCCTATCCCATCAACATCCTCAACGGCTTAAAACAGATTCAGGAAGTGTGCACCATCTACTGTGCCACCGCCAATCCGGTAAAAGTTGTAATTGCCGAAGACGAAACCGGGAGGGGCATTCTCGGCGTAATTGACGGCGAAAAACCCAAAGGTGTTGAATCCGAAAAAGAGATTGATGAGCGCAAAAACTTTTTAAGAAAAATCGGCTACAAACAGTAGCCAAGAACTCTACCGCCCGGTTGCGGTCAAGTTATTGTAACTCGTTTCTCATTCCCGAAAAGGAGTTATCTTTAAAAGAGAAGAAATTACAAAATCAGGATAGATTATTACTACTCAACCTGGGATAACTTATATCGAGACCAAGATAGAAATTCTAACTTTCTTATCCTCCAACACCTTAAAATGTGAACTCAGAACATACAACAAAACATGATGTTATCAATGCCATCGCGCAAACCGATTACGATGTGATTATCATAGACCTGTTTCCCAACGAAAAAGCCCTCACCGCTTAAAAGTATCATAAATCCATCTGCTGAACCGTTATCTCCACCGCTCATTCTTTGCCTTTTCTACAATGTTAACTCCTTTAAATGCATCACTTATTCGCATTAAACTTTACCCCAATCACCCCACCGATGAGCACTCGGTAAGTCAGTCAGAAAGCCGTTCTGGGAGTCGCTCCCTGAGCCGTCCCTAAATTCACCTGCTGAATGCCCTTCCCTGCCCTATCCGAACCTGATTCAGGTTCTATGTCCACGGTTATAACCTATTGAAAAATAAGTTGTTGTCTTATGATAGAATGTTGCGTCGTTATAATAGCACCTACGCCGGATTTCTCCGGTTCTATCACTTTATTGGCATCAAGCACGGTCTGTTCTGCGGTTTGCGGGAAAGTTCTGGCAACAATTTTCACTTCAATCGTTGTAAGACAAATCTATTAAAACAACCCCTTGTTTTCCCTCTTGACTTTGGTTTGTCCTTGTCTATCCTGAAATGGTGCTGTTGCGCAGGTTAGCAGTTATCCTCCTTACTGTTTTCTCTCTCGGCATTGCAACCCGCATCTGGACACCAGAAGAACTGAAAACCAATCTCCTGTTTTATCAACCGCCCTCGTGCTATCGCCCGGACACCGTGATTTTAGGACCAAGGCGGTTTAACTATCTGCACCGGATAAAACTTTTGTGCGACTTTCTTGTCCGATATCAGGTTAGTGACTCAACATCACCGGACTTTGGCGGCATAATTGAGGCCGAGCATCTGCCCAATATCATCGAAACCGACAACACCCAGGAGGCGCTCTGGGTCTGGACCCGTTGGTACGAACTTACCCGGCGGGACGACTATCGGCAGAACATCAGTCGCGCCTGGCACTACATCCTTAACCATCCCGCATATCAGGAGCATCAGGGCAACCCCGCCAACATCTGGTATGCGGTCTGGAACTGTGGGCTCGGCATGTGGGCTGAGGCGCTTTATCGCCGGGTTTATAACGACTCGACCTACCTTTTTTATGGGGACTCGTGCCGGGATTTTTATCTCACCCATCCGCTCAATCCGGCAAACTATCTGGAAAACTTTGTCACCGCCCAGAGTTCGGGAATGGCTTACGACTATGCCCGGGAAAGAAACGACCCGGTTCTGAAGGACAGCGCGCTGGTCCGGGGAATGAGAGTTAAAAATTGGATTGAAGAAGGTGCCCGCAACCGATTGGGTTTTCAGAACTGGGCGATGTGTGGCGGCACCGCTTTCTGGGGTGTGGCAAAAACCTTCTGTCAAGAGGACACCGTTGCGGGTAAGATGTGGCTTTTGACCTATGCGGAATCTCTACCCGGATTTTATCCCACCGGCAACTGGAACTGCTCCCACAACATCTGGCTTGCCAACGCCTATCGAGCTGCGGCGGAGTTGACCGGTAACCCCGCTTATTTTATTTACCACCAGTACCTCACCGACACCCTTTTGATGAAGGACACCGACCTTGACGGTGGCATCCCGGCAACCTGGACCGACCCGAGCACCCAGGACCAGACCTGGGTTTCAACCTATCTTGACTTTATGGGAATTGACCGGCTGGTAAGTCCGGTTTATGACAATGACCTCAGTTTGTTGCAGTTTGTTCAGCCGGCAATCGGGCGTCTTTATCTTTTAGGCGATACCGTAGATGTCCTGGTGCCGATTGCCAATGCGGGCAGAAACAACGCCGGTTTAACAACCCTGACCCTGTTTGTTGATGGTGTACCGGTTGATTCCACAACCGTGCCCTCTTTGCCCTTTCTTGCCACCGACACCTTTGCCTTCTCTCCCCTGCATCTCAACACCGCAGGTCCGCTGGAACTTCGGGCGGCGTTGCGCCCGGACCAGAATACGAAAAACGACACAACACAACAGTTGTTAAAGGTTTATAAACATTGCACCATTACCGGCACCTTAATTGACTCGCTTACCAGTAGCCCGGTGCCGGCGAAAATCAAAGCGCAACTTTTCGGCAGAAGCGAAATCTGGGACTCGACGCCCACCGATTCACTCGGTAACTTTTCGCTGAGTTTGATTGACTCGGTATTTGTTTTGACCGTTCAACCACCGCCCCCTTACCATCACTTTACCCGCAGCATCCGGTTCCACCGCGACACCACTATTACCCTCAATGCCCAGCCCGCCTCGGTGCTGATTGTCAACAACGACACTTTAAGAAATTACACCGATTACTATACCACCACCCTTGACACACTCGGTGTTTCCTACTGTGTTTGGTTAAGAGACAGTAGCGGGCCCCTTCCCGGTACTTTACTTGACCGGTTGCAGAACCGCACCGTCATCTGGTTTAGCGGCAACACCCGATATCAGACCGTACCCGCAGCGGACCAGGACACCCTGGCCCAATTCGTTTTGCGCGGTGGCAACCTTTTGCTCACCGGTCAAAACATCGCCGAAGAACTTGCCCATACCCAATTTCTTGAAACGGTCGCGGGCTGCCGCTTTGACTCTTCTGGTTATTCAGGATTTTTGGTGTTTGGCAACCGGGCAGATTCGGTTGGAAGAGAGGTAATCGGTACCGCGACCGCGGGCGGCAATGGCGCCAACAATCAAACATCAAGAGACCTCATCGCACCAACCGGCAATAGCCGGCTGTTTCTCCTTTACGACACCATAACCAACCTTGGTGCCGGAGTGCGAAACCAGTTACCCGCAGGCGGTCGGATTATCACCCTTGGATTCGGGTTTGAAGCGGTCAATAAGCCCGCATCCCGACCCAACTATTTCACCCGGGTGCAACTGATGAACACGATGCTCCAGTGGCTGATTTACGGTACCGGCATAAGCGAAACGAGCCCGATTAAAACCACCGATACACCACCCATTACCGTCACCCCGACTATTTTTCAAAACCATCTGCTCATCGTTTGCAACCAAAGCCTGCCCATCACGATTTTTGACCTCTCAGGCCGGCAGGTTTTCTCAACCCTTATCCCCGCAGGAAAGACCAGACTGCAACTGTCAGGGCTGAAAACCGGCATATACTTCCTGCGTCCCGGCGCTGATTCGCCCAGCCGACTGATAAAGATAAAATAAAGTCCGCATCTTTTTGTTAATCCATCGGGTCTAATATTAAGCAGAAGAGTATAAGTTGACTTTAAGGCAAAAATAAAATAAACTTTTAATGTCTATGCAGGAAAGATTTACCGAGAGGGTACGCAAAGTAATGTCCTATGCCCGGCAGGAGGCAATCAGACTCCATCACGACTACATCGGGACCGAACACATCTTGTTGGGAATTGTCAAAGAAGGTGAAGGCGTTGCCGCGGTTGTCCTCACTAACCTGGGTATCAATCTTGATGACCTGCGTCGGGCAGTAGAAAATGCGGTGCCCGCCGGGTTTGAAACCCTGGTCCTGGGTGAGGTCCCGCTGAATCAGGAGGCAAAATCGGCGCTCAACTTTGCGGTTGATGAAGCCCGCAAGATGAACCATACCTATGTCGGCACCGAACATCTCCTTCTGGGACTTCTGCGCGAAGAGCGGGGTGTTGCCTGTCAGGTGCTCCAGTCACTTGGTATTGATATTGAACTGGTCCGGCAAGAGACAATCCGGCTTTTGAGCGGTGACAAAGGAACCGTCGGTGCCAAAACCCGTTCCAAGACCCCGGCACTGGACTACTTTTCGCGTGATTTGACCCAGCTTGCTCGCGAAGAGAAACTGGACCCCATCATTGGCCGGGAAAAAGAGATTGAGCGCATTGTCCAGATTCTTGCCCGGCGTAAAAAGAACAACCCGGTTTTAATTGGCGAAGCCGGGGTGGGCAAGACCGCAATCGTTGAAGGGCTTGCCCAGCGCATTGTTGTTGGCAGGGTGCCCAATGTGTTAAAGAACAAACGGGTTCTGGCGCTCGATATGGCGGCAATCGTTGCCGGCACCAAGTATCGGGGGCAGTTTGAGGAACGCCTGAAATCAATCCTAAATGAGATTCAACATCATGGCGACTGCATCATATTTATCGACGAAATCCACACGATTGTCGGCGCCGGTGCTGCCGAGGGTGCCATCGACGCCTCCAGTATATTAAAACCGGCCCTCGCGCGCGGTGAGATTCAGGTGATTGGTGCTACCACTCCGGAAGAGTACCGGCGCTACATTGAAAAGCACTCCGCCTTAGAGCGCCGGTTCCAGAAGATTATGGTCGAACCGCCCACGGTCGCCGAAACGGTCCAGATTCTCCAGGGTCTTAAAGAGAAGTACGAACTGCACCACAATGTCACTTATGAAGATGCGGCACTTTACGCTGCTGCCTATCTTGCCGATCGCTACATCACCGACCGTTACCTGCCGGACAAGGCGATTGATGTCATTGACGAAGCCGGCTCCCGGGTAAAACTGTTGCGCCCGGTAATCAATCCCGAACTGGACGAAATTGAAAGCAAAATTGAAAAAATCACCCGCGCCAAAGAGGAGGCGGTCCGGCGTCAGGAGTTTGAACGCGCCGCAGAGCTGCGCGACGAACAGAAGAAGTTGACCGAATACCTGAAGCGGAAACGCAAGGAGTGGGAAAAGAAGGGGAGTTTCCCGGTGGTAACCGAAGAGGACATCGCCTATGTGGTCTCCTCCTGGACATCAATCCCGCTTGCCAAACTGGAGGAAAAGGAGTCCTCCCGGCTCTTAAGAATGGAAGAGGAACTGAAACAGTGGATTGTGGGCCAGGACGAGGCGATTGCCGCAATTGCCAAGGCGATTCGGCGTTCCCGCGCCGGGGTAAAAGACCCGCGCCGGCCTATCGGCTCCTTCATCTTTTTGGGTCCAACCGGAGTCGGTAAAACCGAACTGGCACGGGTTCTTGCCCGGTTCCTGTTTGGTGACGAAAACGCCCTGCTGCGGTTTGATATGTCCGAGTATATGGAGAAGTTCAATGTCTCGCGCCTCGTTGGCGCGCCCCCGGGCTATGTCGGCTACGAAGAAGGTGGCCAGTTGACCGAAAAGGTACGGCGCAAACAGTATTCGGTCGTTCTCTTTGACGAAATCGAAAAGGCGCACCCGGATGTGTTCAACATCCTGTTGCAGATTCTGGACGATGGGCAGATAACCGATTCGCTGGGCAGAAAGGTCAACTTCAAAAACACCGTAATTATAATGACCTCGAACATCGCCTCTACCGAAATCCGCGGTCTGTCCGGTATCGGCTTTACACCGGCAACACCTGAGGTGAACTACGAAAACATCCGGGACAAGGTTATGACCGAAGTCAAAAGGGTGTTCAGACCAGAGTTCCTCAATCGGGTCGATGAGGTAATTGTGTTCCGGCCCTTGGACCGACCCCAGATGGAGGCGATTGTCGACATCCAGTTGCGGGAACTTTCCCGGCGTCTGGAAGAGAAAAAGATTACCATTGAATTGACACCGGCCGCCAAAGAACTGCTGGTGCAGGAAGGGTTTGACCCGCAGTATGGCGCCCGACCAATTAAACGGGCGCTGCGGCGGCTTCTTGAAGACCCGCTTGCCGAAGAACTGCTCCGCGGTTGCCTTGCCGAGAACGCCAAAATTCTGGTTGACCGCGATGGCGACCGACTGATTTTCCGGGAGTCTGCCCGAGAAGCAGAAGCGCCGATTAAGGAATGACATCCCTTTTACTGGCGCTTTTGCTTGCGACCCAGTGGAGTTCAGATACCAACCGGTTAGTTCTTCTCGACATCTCTGCCCAGACTAAAAACACCGACCCCAACCTCGTCATCCGCGCTGCCGGTTTGACTCCAAAATCGGTTTACACAGCCGGCAGTTTCCGAACCGCATTAGCCGAAGCGATCAGAAAGATTTACGAACTGGGTCTGTTCGCACAGATTCGTGCCGAGACGACGCTGGTTGCTGATGGTGTTAAACTGAACTTTGTCCTTGAAGAGTATCCGAAACTCAAATCGGTCCAGTTCGAGGGCTATCGCCGGGTCAAGAAAAAAGACCTGCAATCAAAAGTAAAACTGCGGGAAGGCGAAATCCTGACCGAAAAGAAGGTTTTTGACCTGAAACAGGAACTGCTTAAACTCTATAAGCAGAAGGGTTTTCTCCTTGTCAAAATTGAACCCCAGCAATCGCGTCCCGATTCAACCGGCGCCGTGGTCCTCACCTATCAAATTGACGAAGGCGACCCGGTGCGTATCCGCAAAATTGAAATCTATGGCAACGAAAATTTTACCGACCAGCAGATTAAAAAGAAACTGACCAACAAAGAGAAGGTCTGGTATCGCAAGGGACAGTTAAAAGAAGAAGAGTTTGCCAAAGACCTCGACCGTATCGTTGAATTTTACAAACAGCGGGGCTTTATTGAAGCGCGGGTCTTCGACTACGAGATGAAGTACGACCAAGGCTGGGTGGACATCACCATCTATGTCGCGGAAGGTAAGAAGTACTTCTTCGGCAACTTTACATTTCAGGGCGATTCGGTCATTAGCGCCGAACGGCTCAAAAAACTGGTGCGCTATCGACCAGGTGCGGTTTACAATGTCAAACTGGCCCAAAACACCCTGACCGACATCTATTCGCTCTACGCTGAAGAAGGCTACATTTATGCTCAGGTCAGCCCGGTAGAACAGATTAGTGCCGACACCGTGCACATCACCTACGAAATTACCGAAGGGGAGCCGGCGTTTATTCGGCTTGTCCAGATTGAAGGCAATCAACAAACTAAAGACAAGGTCATCCGCCGGGAAATCAGTTCGTTACCGGGCTACCCTTTCAAACGGTCTGAGGTGCTGCGCAGCCAGCGCGACATATTCAACCTCGGGTTCTTTGAAGATGTTTCCCTGGACTATCGCCGCGCCGACACCACCGGCGCGATTGACATCATCTACAAGGTCAAGGAGAAAAGTTTCTTTGGCACCATCGGTGCCGGTGTTTCCTATTCTGCCCAGGACCAGTTCACCGGCTATGTGGAACTCCAGCAACCCAACCTCTTGGGACGGGGCTGGCGCACCAACCTCAAACTGGAAAAGGGCAGCAAGAAAACCAACTTCCAGTTAAGTTTTACCGAACCCTGGCTTTTTGACACTCCGACCTCGGCCGGGTTTGACGCCTTTTATCTCACCCGGGATTACGACTACTACAACAAACAGGAAATCAGCGGTGGCGTTTCTCTCTCCCGGCCGCTGATGCTTGACTACACCCGCGCCTATCTTGGTTTACGGGTAAGTGATGCCTATGTCCCACCCGCTTCTATCACCGCCAGTTACAAGCCTTCAAAACTGTTCAATGTTTACCGAGACACAGTGCATAAAACCTCGTTTATTCCTTCAATCACCCTGACGCGCGACTCGCGCGACTACATCTACAACCCTTTGACCGGTTCAGCGATAACCTACACCGTTGACCTTTCTGTCGGTGATATCCGTTTCCAGCGCCACACTATCGACATCACCCAGCATCTTCCCCTTTTCTGGAAATTCGGCTTAAAAGGCAGAACCCGGTTCGGCTACATCACGGGCTTCTCGTCCGCTGATACCGTACCTCTTTACGAGCGGTTTTATCCCGGCGGCACCGGTCCTGATGGTATTCGGGGTTATGGCGAGCGCACGGTTGGTCCTTACGACGCTGGGTATCCAGTTGGCGGCAGAATGCTCGCCGTCTTCTCGCTGGAGTACAAACTTCGACTCAACCCGCAACTATCATTCCTCGCCTTCTTCGATGCGGGCAACACCTGGGACCGACCAAATCAGTTCAACCTTTCCGACCTGAAAAGGGGTGCGGGAATTGGCGTTCGTCTGGAAATTCCGATGCTCGGTTTGATTGGCTTTGACTTTGGCTACGGGTTTGATAAAGCCCGACCGGGCTGGGAACCCCACTTCCAGTTAGGAACCACCTTTTAAACCTTTAAGTCGTTAAATCTTTCGCACCTGCCGAACAGTATCTCTAAATCACCGTGTTTTCACCAGCCTTGTCTTCTGAGTTCCAGCAGGACCAACAAGAAAGTAAATGCCCGGAGCCAGGTTATGGATGTCGTTCGGACCCGGGTGCAAGCGTATTAACTTTCTGCCCGTCGGGTCCGCAACATCGGCAAACTCAGCACCGCTCAGCGTAACAACATCTTTCACCATTAACGAACGCCGATTATCAACAAGCCTGATAACCGGTTCCTCCTGTATCGCCTGCGGATACTGTTCAATCGGTCCAAGCGGGTCAAGGTTGCGTCCCCGCAAGCCGGAGTAGTCAATCGGGTAGCGTCGCACCTTAAACACCGGATTTGCGCCCGAGGGTAAAACCCTACCCTGCTCCTGGGGACCATATCGAGTTACCGGGTTAACATATTTCCAGACCTGGCGACCATCAGGTGTTACTTCCAGCATCGTTCCGTTCAAGCCACTACATATTAAAGTGTTACCATTGGGCAACCGCTGACAACCCGAAATCAGACTGGAGTACAGACTATCGGGCACTGGTGCAACATATTGCCATATCGGTGCCGCTGGCCCATATGCCGAATCCGTACCAAGATGGTAAAACCCGGCCGAATCCATCGGCGGCACAAACTCGTCAACGGTGGAAAATGTAGGGACCCGACCGTAACCGTTGTTGAAAAGTAAGATGTTTCCGGCACCGGGCAGTCCCGGTTCAATCCATTGCGCATCGTGCTGGCCAAAAAGTGTCTGACCTATCGTTTCCTGCCGGCGATAAGTTCGGGGATTTCCCCAGCGATAGAGCAAATCACCACCTCTGCCATAGCGGCCACCAGAGTGGCTCCGGGCTTGTTCAATCGTTGTAGAATGGTCAATAACCCAGGCTTCGGAGAACTGCCGGCTGCTTATTATAACCTGGTCAAGTTCTTGATTGTAGGCGATGCTGTTACAGTGATTCCAGTCGGCAACCGCCATTCCTGATACATAATTCAGGTCAATCAACTCGGGATGGGCACGGGGGTCACCGTAGTTGGGCCTAGTTGAATCGTAATCCTGAATCAGATGGTCCCAGACATGCCACTCCCATACAACTGAATCTGTTACCGGATTGACTTCAATTAAGTGGTCAGGCCAGAGCGCGTTGTAAACCAGAAGGCTGGGGTTTCTTCCTGCCGCAATTGCCTCTTCCCGACTCTTCAACTCCCAAGCAATCATCAAAATGTTGCCATTTGGTAACATTATCGCATCGTGATGCTGACAATAGGTTGAACTTGAGTAACCAAATGCCCAGACCACCGCACCGTCCCAATCAACCAGTTCTACCCGACCGCCCGAACCACCGCCACCGAAAAATACCCCATTACCAACCTGGCAGGTTCGTAAAAGCAGCCCGTTCGGGCACAGGTTGACCGACAAGCCCGGCCAATAGATACCGGTCCAAGAGTGCACCATCATTCCATTGTTGTCGATAAGATAAGCTACTGTGTAAGACATTGGAGCAAAAAGGGTGTAACCAGGAAAATCCGCAGTTGAGTCCCGGAAAATCAGCCCCATCGTTCTGATGTCGGCTGAGTAACCCGGCCGGGCAAACAACAGGAGGCAAAGAACACAAAGAGCAAAACGGACTCGGTAAAACCAAGTCACTGACACCTCCTTTTAAAAATTCCACACGGACTAGGGACGCAATGCGTTCCTCACCAGCAGTAAAATGATAACACAACCGTCACCCGAGTCAATAAACTTCATCAAACAAAAACCAGGCGAGAATAAGCAACCTTGTAACAAATTGACTTGATAATTTTTCGTAGTATAATAAATTAGGAGGGATAAATGAATAAATACACCAACAATTCTACGCTACTCAACATAGGCATCTGGTTTGCCCTGATTACGACGATTGTATCAATGGTGGCTGACATCATTGTAAGACCGCCAATGTTGTGGCTCACCCTGTTGCCCACATACGCGCTTGCGGTTTTCGTTTTTCTTCACAGTTTGAAGTTCTGGGAAACCCGGCAGGCGCTGTGGTTTCTCGTCCTCGGGCTAATACTACCCTACATCGCTGAATACCTTGGAACCAACTTTGGTGCCATCTTTGGTAGCCACTGGTTTTCCCGCATCCGGGACATGCGTATTCAAGTTGGGGTAATGCTTCCCGGCAGGATTCCATTAAACACTGTCCTTCTCTGGTATGCTTTACTTTATCTTGTATTCTTAACCGGAATCTACCTTGTTGACGCAACTCCTAAATACTTAAGCGCTTACAGCGCCACACCATTGGCTGCAGCATTTCTTATCACGCTCTGGCAACTGACTGCTGGTCCTGTTGCAATCAACCGGGGCACCATCGGCTTCGTCAGTAAAGGTTTCTATCATGGCATCCCCCTTTCTAACTTTGCGGGCTGGTTTGCCACAACCCTGTTTATCATAACCTTCTTCCAGGCAATCGAACCCAATCTGGTAAACGCCGCCCGATTTTATCAGTCTAAAAGTCCAATCCCCATCCTGCCGCTGCTCTTGCTCGGTGTGAGCATACTGCATAATACGCTCCTCTGTTTCCGAATGGAACTTCTTGGTGCCGCCTGGTTGGGTGTTGCGGTTCTGCTTCTGTTCTCACTCGCTATCGCGATCCGGGCAAAAAACCACCTGGCGATTCAACTGGAGGCACTGCCCATCGTTTAATAATACCTTAAATATTGACTTATTTTATTAATTATTATAATAAACTAAATGGTCCTGTTGCTCGCTTTACTTTCAATCCAGTTAACTTTAACCGACCTTATTCAACAACAGGACTATGCCGCTGCAATCCAATATTGCCACCAGCAGTTAAAAAGGAAGCCAGATGACCGGCTGATTATTCACAACCTCGCCCGGGTGTTTGCCCGCTGGCACCGATTTGACTCCAGTCTTTACTGGTGGGAAAAGGCGCTAAAGATTAACCCGAATGACGATTCGGCAATCGTCGGCCGCTGGCAGGCGCTTTATGAGCTAAACAAAAACGACTCCTCGCGTATCGACTCAATACGGCTTCTAATAAAAACCGAGGCATTACCCTATTTTCTCGACACCTCCTCTTACCGTAGTCAGGTTCTCGGTTATCAGGGGATGATACTTGCTGACACAACTCTGGCGCAGAAAGCCACCGGGATTTTAACCGCTCTTTTTCCAGACTCTGCCCTATGCTACGAGCTTATTGGTGCAATGTTCTACGACTCGCTTTATCCAATATGGAACAACGACACCGCGAAGGTGCTGGTAATCTCTCGTTTTCTTACCCGCTATCCCAAGACCGAATGGCGCGCGACATTTTACTTTTTCCTTTTAAGTTCCCTGTACGCACTGAGAGACACGTTCGGACTGGTAGATATTACTCAGCAGATGTTAAGGGACGACAGTTTAGACCCATTCCGCTACCGCTATGCCGCCGCACTGTTTAACCGGCTGCGGTTTCGACCCCGCATTGCCGAAATTTATGCCCGTCGGGCAATCGAATTGGAACCGCGGGCACGAAAACCTCGTAACAAACCCGAGGAAGAATGGCAACTGGAATATCCGCCGCTGTATGGGCTTGCCCGTACCGCCCTTGCCGAAGCGCTCATAATTCAGAATCGGCATCTTGAAGCATTGCCCTACCTAAAAGAGGCGATAAACCGGTTCCGCTGGGATGTTCAGAATGAAATGACCCCCGCACCCTTCTACTGCCTGCTGGGCGAAGTTTATGAGCATCAGGGCAAAAATGACAGCGCGCAACTCGCCTATCTGAAAGCACTCGCCTATGGCGACTCCCGAAACTATTGGACGGCGCGGGCCGACAGCGGACTTCAACGGTTGGGTTTAAACAACACTGAGCAACTGCGTTGGGCACGCAAACTCCTAAACTACACTGGACCAATTTTCACCGATGTCACCGACTCGGTTGGTATCGCCGGTCGCAATGAAACAAGGGTTGCCTGGGGTGACTACAACAACGATGGGTTTGAAGACCTCTTGCTCAATGGCTGCCGCCTGTTCCGGAACGATTCGGGCATTCGGTTTACCGATGTGACCGACGCCGCAGGTCTTTCAGCGATTAAAGGGCGGGGCGGCATCTGGTTCGACTTCAACAACGACAACTGGCTTGACCTCTATATCAGCGGAGCCGACACCGTTGATTACCTTCTGAAAAATCATTTTGGTAAATTTACCAATGTTACCGAATCGCTCGGGTCGCCTTCTGACCCATATCCGACCGAAGGCGTTGGTGCCGCCGATTTCGACCAAGATGGCTGGATTGACCTTTACTGCGCCAACTACGAAAACTGGGAAACCCACACCTACTACCCGGACCGGCTCTATAAAAATGAACAAGGCGTTTTCAAAGATGTTACCGAGCCTGCTGGCATCATCCCGCCTTACGGCGAAAATCTTGCCGGACGTGGTGTCAGCTGGGCAGACTTTGACGACGATGGCTACCCGGACTGCTATGTGTCAAATTATCGTCTCGGTCCGAATTTCCTCTGGCACAACAATGGAGATGGCACGTTTGAAAACCTTGCCCCCAAATTAGGTATCGCCGGTGATGAAGTAAAAGGCTGGTATGGACACTCAATTGGCTCCGCTTGGGCTGATTACGACAACGACGGCGACCTCGACCTTTTTGTTGCCAACCTTGCCCATCCCCGTTACATCGAGTTTTCCAACCGTTCAATCTTCTATGAAAATCGTAGGCTGAAGGGACACCCTCGATTTGTTGACCGCCGGGCACAACTTGGTATCCGTTACGAAGAAACCCATTCTGACCCCGCCTGGGCGGATGTTGACAACGACGGCGACCTCGACCTATTTATCACCTCAATTTACGAAGGCAGGCGGTCCTTCTTGTACCTCAACCAACTAATTCCCAATCCTAAGCCTCAAATCGATTTTGGCAACTTTCGTTTCCAGGAGGCAACTTGCCTCGCCGGAACCCGGACCTACAACGGCTGGGGTTGTGCCTTTGCCGATTACGACAATGATGGTGACCTTGACCTCGTGGTCGGTTCCAGTTCGGGCATAAGACTGTTCCGCAACGACACCCGTAACTCAAACCACTGGCTCAAGATAAGACTTGTCGGCACAAAACACAACGCTGCCGGTATCGGGGCGCGAATCATCGTCTCCCAGGGCAAGAAACAATACATCAGGGAAGTTGAAGGCGGTAAAGGAACCACCAGCCAAAACTCCCTCGTCCAGCACTTTGGACTGGGAAACTCAAATCAACCGGTAACGGTTAAAGTGCACTTCAGTATAAACTCTCAGGTAATCCTGAAAGATGTCTCCCCGGACCAGATAATAACTGTTACTGAACCCCGACATTAAATCTTTACCTCTTTACCTGTTAAAATGTTCAAAGGCATTAGTTGACATTATACACTTTGCCTTTAAAATTAGTTCGCTGCCGGGATAGCTCAGTTGGTAGAGCACGGGACTGAAAATCCCGGTGTCCACAGTTCGATTCTGTGTCCCGGCACTTTTAGCAATAAGCCAACGGAGGACGATTGGCAAAAAGAAGTTTATCGGCAATCAAACAGGCAAGAAAAAGTCTGCGCCAGCGGATGCGCAATCGCGCTCGTAAAACCGCCTTGAAAAAGGCGGTCAAACTGGTGCGGGCAGCAAAAACAAAGGAAGAAGCGTTGAAAGCCTTTGCTGCTGCGCAATCGGTAATCGACCGCTGTGCCCGGCACCGTGTCATTCATCCGAACGCCGCCAGCCGGCTCAAGGCACGCCTGATGAAACAAATATCCTATCTCTCATAAATCTTGCGCCGCTGCCGGGGTGAACAGGGTGAATGAAAGTTCTTTACATCGCCACCGCCTATCCCAGGTCGGAAAGTGATGTCATAACCCCCTGGCTTGTTGAAACCGTCCGACGCCTTCAAAAACATGCAATTCAAATAACCGTATTCACATCCTCCTACAAAGGGTTAGGCAACCAGACAATTTTCGGCACCAGGGTGATAAGGTTCCGTTACTTCTTTTCTCACTGGGAAAAACTCACCCACGATGAAACCGCCATTGACCGCGTCCGGAAAGGGATTCCGAACAAAATTCTTGCCCTCTGTTACCTCATCTGCGGAACCATTGCTATCTGGCGTTTATGCCGAAGTGAGAAGTTTGACATCATCCACATCCACTGGCCCCTTCCCCATTTTCTTTTCGGATATGTGGCGGCAAAGATGTGCCGGGCACCAACGGTAATCAGTTTTCACGGTGCCGAATTAATGGCGGTCCGCCATAAATTTAAAATCCTGCGCCCGTTTGTCCGCTGGGCAATTGCTCAATCGGACCGAATAACCGCCAACTCCACCTACACCGTTCGAGCAATTCAATCAATACTAAATAAGCCTGTGGACATCGTGCCATTTGGCGCTGGCTTACCCGAAAGTTCATTAGTTGCCACCCAGCAACCGCCGACCCAGAACGATTACAATATCCTGTTTGTGGGCCGCCTTGTGGAACGGAAAGGGGTAAATTATCTAATCGAAGCCGCTGCCATTCTTAAACAGAAACTACCAGTGAAAATACATATCGTCGGCTCCGGTCCGGAGATGAACCGGCTTAAACAACTCACTTCCCAGCTAAAACTTGATGACACCGTGCTGTTTCACGGTCAGGTTTCTGCTCAGGACCTCCAGCGTCATTATCAGACCTGTTCGGCGTTCGTCCTGCCCGCAGTTATTGATTCCAAAGGTGACACCGAAGGGCTGGGTGTCGTGTTGATTGAAGCGCTTACCTACCAGAAACCAGTGGTGGCATCAGCCGTTGGCGGGATAACTGACATAATTATCAACGAAAAAACGGGCATCACCGTTCCTCCCGCCGACAGCACAACACTTGCCGCCGCAATTGAACGACTGCTTACCGATCGCGAACTGGCGGCTCGACTCGCCGCTGCCGGTTATCACCACATTCAGGAGAACTACTCCTGGACAACAATCATTCAGCGCCTCATCACTATTTATCAAAAATTACTTGCCGAAAGGCACGCCTGATGGCTTCTCCCCCAGCGGTAAAAAGAAAACTAAACTGGCTTCGCTACACAGTAGGTACTGTAATCGTCCTTCTTTCCTTTTATTTCCTTATCATAAGGCTCATCCGCGATTGGCGCGCAATTCCTTTTACCGAACTGCGCTTCAACCCTTTGCAGCTCATTTTCTCCTACCTCATTCTGCTCTTGATCCATTTTCCTCTCGCTGCCTTCGCCTGGAACTTAATTCTCCGCGGGCTGGGTGAGAAACTTTCTCTTCGTCGCGCCCTTGCCATAATCACGGTGACACAGCTGGGCAAATATGCACCAGGAAAGGTGTGGTTTACAATCGGTAGAATGTCATTTGCTGCTCAAGACCGGGTGCCTGAAGCCAAAACTCTCATCAGCGTTGTAATCGAAACAGGTTTTCTCCTCCTCGCGGCTATTTTTCTCTTCGCCATCGCCATTATGTTTTTACCCTCCGCGTTAATTCCCCGCGGCGTCTACTTATCTTTTCTCCTCGCCCCCTTTACTCTAATCATCACCTATCCCCCTATTCTTAACCGGTTGCTCAAACTGCTCCTCCCGATTTTTAAACAACCGATATTTGCCCTGCGGCTTTCTTACACTCGGCTTCTTGCGATTCTCGGCGTCTATATTCTCGACTGGTTCTTTCAGGGATTAGGTTGTTTTGTCCTGATAAACTCATTCTACCCCCTGGGCATTGACAAGTTGCCGATTCTGCTCGGCGGCTACTCAATCTCCTGGATTTTAGGATTTATCATCCTGCTTGCACCAGCGGGGCTTGGAGTCCGTGAAGGTATTTATACATTCATACTAAAACTGGTAATGCCCCCGCCGGTTGCTATTATATCTGCGTTGATTACCAGAGTCTGGATGAGCACCAGTGAAGTGGCAATGGCTCTTTTCTGCCTGCCACTACTGCGCAAAGGAGGCAAAGATGGCAAAGAAACACCGCAGTCATCAACAGGAAACTAAACCGCCCGTTGATGCCAGCCGGCACCGGACTTTTGACCTTAACCAGCAACCGTATCCGCGACTGGCAATTCTGACCCTTTTTCTTCTCCCACTTGTTTTTTATGGCCGATTCCTCACCGGTTCGGTGATGCTCTTTGGCACCGACTTCATCGGTGCCGGAGGCTATGCTGCCCGTCAGTTTATGTCCGAATACATTAAGCGGCATCTAACTATTGCCCTCTGGCAACCCCAAATCCTCTGCGGTCAACCAACCGTTGCTGCCTTCTTTGGTGACCTGTTCTACCCAACAATGCTGCTTCGCTTGCTCTTTCCGGTACATGTTGTCTGGGCATGGACCTTCTATCTCCACACCTTTCTTGCCGGTCTCGGCACCTATCTCTTCTTAAAAGAACTGAAACTGACCACCCCTGCCGCATTCCTTGCCGGTGTCGCCTATATGTTCTCAGGTAGCCTTTTAACCCTTACTTACGCCGGTCACGATGGCAGGCTGATCGGTTCCGCCCTTATGCCTATTGCGCTGTTTTTTCTTTGCCGGGGTATCAACCGGCGCCAGTTTCTCTTCTTCCTCCTCACCGGTTTAACTCTTGGCCTCCAGCTACTTTCGGGACACATTCAGAAAGTTTATTACACCGCACTCCTTCTTGTCGCCTACTTTGTCTTTACCTTCATCCGCACCATTCGCCAGGAGCGAAACCCGAAACTTGCCTTCCGACTCCTGCTCTTCTTCCTTGTTGGGTCACTTTTTGCCGTCTGCCTTGCCGCCATCCAGTACGCGCCAATCTACGGCAACCTCCCTTACGGTGCCCGGGGTGCAGAACGAGGCTACGAATTTGCCACCTCCTGGTCAATGCCTGTTGCCGAAATTTTTGACCTTCTCACCCCTTACTTCTCAGGTAGTCTATGGCACTACTGGAGCAAAAACCCGTTCAAACTTCACAGCGAATATTTAGGTATCCTGCCTTTCCTGTTCGCCCTGGTTGCACTCTTCCGAACCCGTCAAAAAGCCGAGATTAAATTCTTTCTTATAACCCTTGTGGTTGTCATCCTGATGGCATGGGGTGGCAACACACCATTCTATCGTATCGCCTACTATCTGCTGCCCGGCATTTCTAAGTTTCGAGGTCCGGGAATGATATTCTTCATCGCCAGTTTCTCCATTGCGGTCCTTGCTGGGTATGGCATCAATCACCTTTTAACTTATGATGTACAGAAGAGACAAAAAATAATAATGGGCTTTCCCCGCTTTCTTATCTACGGCGGCGGTGTCCTTCTGTTGTTTTTCTTCCTCGCCCTTACCGCCCGCGGTATGCTTTCGAGTATCTTCAACCCCGGTCCGCGCCTCGCCCAATTTGAAGCCAACTACCCGGCATTCACCACCGGCTTAATATTCGCCGTTCTCATCTGGGCTATCGGTTGCCTGTTTGTCTTTCTCTTCAACCGCAACCAACTTTCACCGCTCTTATTCACAATTGTTATTACCCTGACAATGACTATTGATATCGGTGTTTCCCTGAAACTCTGGGACAACAGTCAAGGGTACATCCGCTCAATGCCACCCCCTCAAGACTATTTTGCCCCGGACGAAGTGGTACAATTCCTCAAAGGCGACACTACATTATACCGAGTTCTGCCTCTGAATTACGAACGCTCCGATGAAGGTGAACTCTGGTTACATAACATCTTTTCGACCGGTGGCCAAATACCGAATCCGCTACAAACTTATCAAGATTTCATCGGTGCCGGCAAAAGTGTAATGTTTCAGGCGAACAATCTTCTCAATCCCAACTTTATGAACCTGCTAAATGTCAAATACATCATCACCTACAATTTGCCCGATGACGTCTCGCGCTACGACGCCCAGAGTCAGCAGTTCATCAACCAGTTAAAACTCTACCTCAGCCAACCCCAGTTCAAAAAAAGTTTTACCGGTGTCCGTTACGCCATTTATGAAAACTTGAACTGTTTGCCCCGACTCTTCATCGTCAAAAATTGGGAAATCGTCCCGAACAAAGACCAGCTACTTTCCCGTCTTATGCAAAGCGACTTTAATCCGGCACAAACAGCTCTGTTGTACGAGAACCCTGGTCTGCCATTGACACCGGACTCGACCCTCTCCCGCACCCGCATTCTCCATTACGATGCCAATCGTATCACCGTCGAAGCCTCCCTCACCACTCCCGGTCTATTGGTGATGAGTGAAAACTACCACCCTGACTGGAAGGTCAAAGTTGACGGCAAACCGGCGAAACTCCTTCAGGCGTTCCATACCCTCAGGGCGGTTATACTACCTGCGGGTGACCATCAGATTGAGTTTCATCATCAACCGCGTTATTACACTCTGGGTATTATCCTTACCATTTTCGCGACGCTGTTTCTGATTCTAATCCTGCTGTTCCAGATTCTCCAGCGTCGACACAACCGGATACCAAAAGCTGATGCTCGCTGAAAACCAGCGACTAACACAAAAAGATTTCCTCCTTGCCCTGTTTGCTTTTATCATCACCCTGACTGTCCATCTGGTTCGCCTCAATTACTGGACACCGCTTCCCGATGAAATCAACTACGCCCTTTCTGCCCGGCACCTCATAACCAATCGGACACTCATCGGCAACGACATTATGTTCTTTCCGCCTCTTTTTGTATATAGCGCCGCATTACTTCAAAAATTGGGCATTGAATTGCTGCTCTCGGTCCGGCTCATTTCCTGTATTGCAGGTGCCCTGATTCTCGCCTTGCTTTATCTCGGCTTGCGTGCCATTTATTCGCGCAAAACCACTATTATCACCACCGGTATTGCTTTCTCCCTTTTCACATTTCACCTTTATAGCCGGCTTGGTCAAGTGGAAATTCTTATGCTGATGTTTATCACTTTAAGTATAGTGGGCATCCTTCATAACAAACCCTTCCTTGCGGGATTTTCTTTAGGTCTGGCATTATGGACAAAAGAAGTCGCCCTCGGGACACTTCTCAGTTTACTTATCTATTTCGTTTTGCAGCGACCGGGTCGCGCTCGGTTGTTGACCCGTTTCCTTGCCGGCGTAACCGGTCCCTTTAGTTTACTTCTGGTATTTGGTTTTATCTCCCGACAAAATTTGCTTTTAGAAATAATGGCAAGCCGGGGGTACGACATCAATATGTTAAAGCTGGCTCCTTTTGCCAATTTTATTGCCACCGGTGCGAACCTGAACTTCAACCTTTTTCCCAGGCTATTTTATAAATGGGAATTTCTGGCATTTGTCCTCCTGGGTCCTGTTACGACACTCTTTTTTCTGTTCCTGACGATTAGAGGTGGTCTTAAATCAAGACCGTTCCCATTACTAATAACCTGCTACCTTTTAGTTCATCTAACTTTCTTCTTCTTTTTCTCCCGCAAGTTCGACTACTATCTTCTACCCGCGGCAATGTTAATTGTTTTGGTAAGCAGCTGTGAACTGTTCGAGCACGAAAGTTCAGTCAAATTGCAGTTTCTCGGAAAAATACTTATTTCCGCACTGGTTATCTGCAATATTTATGCCGACAGTTTTCTTTACTTCAACCGCGGCACTCATCAATCGTTTGAAGTCGCAATTAACAATATTCCGGCCGGTGCTGCCGTCGCCACATCACACCCAACGCTCGTTGATTACCTTTCGAAACGCTCGAAAAAGGGCCTGAAAATTATGCCGCTTTTTGAACCGGCGAGCTACAATTTAAACCAAAAGATATTAAGAGATTCGACCGTAAACGTCGTAATCCTAAAAAAGTTTTACTACGACCGTTTACGCCACACCTACCCGGACGATTGGGACAGTCTTTCTTATTACTTCGCCGATAAAGAAGAGTTTATTGATTTCACCTGGTCGCTTTGGCAGACTACCGAAAAACAAATGAACCACCAATCAAATTTCTTTAGAAGCATTGCCGAATTCGCCAAACCTACTGGAGTGATAGTTCTACGCCGAACAAACAGAAAAGAACAGAACTCACGGTCCACTTTGTTTCCCATCGTCTCGGAAGAAAGATGTTTAAACCAGACTATTGACTTATTCCGGTTCCTCAATTATTCTTACGCCAACAAATGCCGCTAATTTTTCTCTTCTGGTTCGCGCTCTTCTCCGGCTTCTCTACAATCGAGTGGCAGCAAACCACTCGGCACAACTTTGAAGGCGACAAACTCACCCCATTCCCCACCACTGATAGAACGCAACAAATGGAAATGGATTCAACGCTGGGTGCACACGATGTCGGTACCGCAGCAATCGTTGCTCCCGTAGGTACAATCCAGGCCGGCGATACGGTTTTACCCCGTGCCTCAATCCGTAACTTTGGCACCAGTACCGAGCGGTACTTCGATGTTCATTTTCGAATCGGCAACGATTACGACGCGACGGTGACGGTCAACAGTTTACCACCTTATTCAGTAGTTGAACTCACCTTCCCTATCTGGGTTGCGCGGACCGGAACCTATGTTGTTAGTTGCTCAACCCGATTGGCACTCGATAGCAATCCTGACAACGACAAACTCACTCGCACGCTTACCGTGAATGAGATTAAAAACTTAACAATAGGGCCGGACCAGAATGCCCACATCGAATTAGGGCAAAAAAAGAGTTACCGATTTTACGCCCTGCTTGCCGCAGACACCAGTTATCTTGTGGAATTAAAAGAACCTTCCGTTTTGTCAAGCTGGACCGCACTATGGTTTGACTCCACCAACCAAACACCACTTCCGGATAGTGATGGGGATGGCAACCGGGAACTGGGTTTTGTGAATCCGAACGAGCGCCTTTACTTCAATCTGATGGTGTATTCCCCGTCAGCACTGATTGGGGATACGAGTGGACTTAAAGATACGGTTAGCCTCTGGCTGTATGGTTTTTTGTCCAATGATACTACGGTCAAAGATAGTGCCCAGCTCAAAATCGCCCTCTTGACCGGGGTTGACATTCACAACTATCCTAACCCCTTGACCGACCGAACAACTTTCGTCATCAGCCTTCCGGAACCAGGTCGAGTTACCCTGACCGTATACCACCGAACAGGTGAGCAAATCTGCCGGCTTTTAGAGAACGAATCCTTTGCCGCGGGCGTCCACTTAATCTCCTGGGATGGTAAAAATAACCAACAAGAGCTGGTTGCGCCCGGTACATATCACTACCTTTTTGAATATCAACACACTAACAAAACAGAGAGAGTCCACAAGAAATTGGTGGTCAAGAGAAAATAGTTATGCCCATGACTTTTCTTTTAACCATTTTTACCATTATCAGTGGCACAGGTGGTTCGGTTTTTCCGCTGCTCAAAGTCGCTCAAGGGGTACGCGCCGCAGGAATGGGTGAAGCCGCTATTGGCTTGGCAAACGATGGTGATGTCCTTTACTGGAACTCGGCTGGCCTGGCAAAATTTTCTGACTACTCGGTTACGCTTTCTCATCAGGCTTGGTTTAGCGACATCACAGATGAACTTTTCCAGGCAATTTTACCCATAAAAACCGGTGCCTTCGGCTGCGGTTTGCTCTATTCGCAAACTAACGGGATTGAATACTGGGACGAAGGAAACAATCCTGGCGCCCCATTCACCACCTGGAATGGTGTTATTACGCTGGGTTATGGTCTACATCTACTACCGAACTATGCAATTGGATTTGCGGCCAAAGGTTGCTATGAAAATCTATACCACAGTTACGGTTACGGCGGCGGAATTGACTTCGGATTTTGCGGCCAACCATTTAAATCACTGGGTATGGGCATTGTCGGACGAAACATTGGTTTTATGAACTACAGTAACAACATATACCATTTACCAGCCGAATTGGGCGCTGGCTTTTCTTACACCTGGAAAGATTTAACCGCAGTTCTTGATGGCATCTTCTCCTTTGACCGGGCTTTCAACATTCGGTTCGGGGTTGAATACCTGCCGGTAAAAGAGCTTGCCCTGCGCCTCGGATACCGCACCGGCCCCGGAGACCTTGCCACCCTTGGCTACATCAGTGGTATCAGCGCCGGTATTGGGGTCAATTTAACGAATCTTGCCATTGACTATGCGCTGACACCCTACGGCAAATTAGGACTGGTGCACCGCCTCGGACTGCGCCTGTTTCTACCCCGTAAAGGTCAGGGTTTACTGAAAGTTCGCATACTTGATCGTGAAACAAATGAACCAGTCCGGGCAACTGTGATCATCTCGGGTGGGAAACGGTTTCAGGGAGAAACAGGGCGCAAAGGAGAACTTTTGGTGGACGGCATCCTGCCCGGACAGATTGTCATTAACATTAACGCCAACGGCTACCTACCACGCACCGACACAATGCTAATTCTTGGCGACCGGGAACAGTTTGCAACAATTTCCCTTCAGTCAATAAAATACGGCACAATCGCCGGTACAATTTACGACGCCGCAACGGGTAAACCAATATCTGGTGCTATTTTTTACCGGGGTCCCGTTTACGGAGAAGAACAAACCGACCCGCTTATCGGCACATTCGCCCTTCGCAACATCCCCGACGGCAGATACATCCTGACAGCGCGCGGCCCGGAAAATTATTTGGCTCAAACCTGCACTCTTGAACTACAAGGTGGTAAACTTCTGCGCCGCGACTTTTATCTCCGGAATCGCTCTCAGACAAATCAAAACAATCCCAATGAGGATGTTCATCGGCCGTAACCGGCACTGCCGATGATGGTCACGGTCCCGGAATCGTAATTGGCAACATACACTTTGCTGTCCGTGGAGTTGGTGCACAAGGCGATAGGTCGCTGCCCCACGGGAATTGTTTTCCGTACCGTATTAGTAGCACAATCAATCATATTGACCGTTTCTCCGTCATAGTTAGCACAATAAAGTTTATCGACCCAACCAGCCCAGGACAGACTCCGGGGATGAGTACCGACATTCATCGTCGTAACCAGAGAGTAATTCTGGGCGTTGATGACAGATACATTATTACTACCGGAGTTGGCAACATAGATGCGGTTGTCAACCGCATTGTAAGCAAGCGCCCAGGGTTCGCTGCCAACATTTATCGTCGTAATCACCGCCTGATTGTTACCATTGATGACGCTTAGTTTGCCGAAAAGTCGATTGGCAACTGTAACATTACCCTGAGCATCGACCATTAGCGCACAGGGCTGATAATCAACGCCAACCGTACCGAGCACCTGATTGGTCGCACCGTCAATGACCGTTACACTGTTGCGCGCAAAGTTAGCGCAGTACACCTTGTTGTACACCGGGTTATAGACCAGTGCAATCGGGCTGGAATCAACCGCTATCGTCGTTATTATTTCATTAGTAGTACCATCAATTACCGTCACCTGGGCATTGCGATAGTTTGCGACATAGACGCGATTGTTTGTTGTATTAAAACACAACGCCTGGGGGAAACTGCCAACATTGACTGTCGTAAGCACTTGGTTTGTTGCACCATCAATTACCGAAACTGTCCCCCCGCCATAATTACTTACATAAATCCGGCCATTCGTTGGGTTAAGACACAGGTCATATGGGTTAGCACCAACCGAAATCGTTGCTGTAACCTCATTGCGTGAACCATCAATAACCGAAACATTACCACTGTTGTAATTAGCAACGAAAATCTTGTTATGCAAACTGTCCCAAAGCAGCGCCCGGGGTTTGGAGCCAACAGTGACCGTTGCCACTACCGTATCGGGTGTACCACCGGTACCCGCAACGGTAAACGTTCCGCTTGTTCCCTCGCTTGTATGATTACCACAGAATGCCCGAACCCTGATTAGCGCATTGTTGGTTGTGGGCGGCGGTACCTGCCAGACAAAACTACCCGGCACTGTGGTCTTCCCTTGACGCGACCAGTCCGTGCCGCCGTTACTGGAGTAGAAAATTACCGTTGACTCCATCCCGAAGGTGCCTCCGGTCCAGGTAATGGTCTGTGTCGAACCAACGGTCCACCGCACCCCGGGAGCAGGTGAAGTCACCGTAATCGGTGTAGGTGGCAACGAGTCGTAAACAACATAGCGTTGGCTCGTCCCCACAGAAGAATCTGCCCCGACATAAGCCCGAACCTGAACCCGGGCGTTATCGGTCGCAGGACCAGGAACGAACCAGGAGTAACTGCCTGAACTGGTTGCCCGGCCATGACGAAGCCAGGTGACACCGTCATCGGTGGAGTAATAAACCGTAGTTGAGTCGGGCGCTGCCGGACCACCAACCCAGGTGATGGTTTGATTGGAGCCTTCGCGCCATCGTGTTTGTGAGTTCGGTTCGGTAATTGTTATTGCTGGCAGTCCTTCAATCACCCGAAACTTAGCACTGAATCCGGTTGTAACCGAATCAAGACAGTAGGCACGAACCCTGATTTTTGCCTGCTCTGTTACCGGTGCCGGCACGGTCCATAAAAATCTTCCTGGACGGGTTGTCTTGCCCTGTCGTGTCCAAACAAGGCCATTGTTGGTTGAATAGTGAATAACCGCTGAATCCATCCCGAGTAAAGTACCTCCGGTCCAGATAACCTCATGGGTTGAACCGACGGTCCATTCCGACAGCGAATCGGGCGCAACGATTGTAATCGCTGAAGGCTTTTTCGTATCGTAAACCTCAAACTGTGCCGATGTCCCAAGCAAAGTGTCCCGGCTGATATAGCGCCGCACCTGAATCCGGGCGCTGTTGGTTGATGTCAAGTTAATTGGCAACGTCCAGGTATAACTATTGGGAGATGTTGCCCGGTCAATACGCGTGGGCCAGGTAACACCGTTATTACTTGAGTAGAAAAGCACCGTTGAGTCTCCTAACAATCCACCGGTCCATCTAATCGTATAACTTGTCCCGCTACGCCATCTCGATGTATCGTTTGGTTCCACAACTCTCAGTGCCGAACAGACTGAAAACTGCCATAATGGGCCAACCACCGTATCACCGACTTCATCGCGAGCAACCACATACCAGTAGTATGTTGAGTCGTACATCAAACCGGGCGGGCTGCAAAAAGTGTCTGAGAGATTGCGAAAAACAATTGCTAAAGGCAGGCGCGTGCCGAGATAAACATCATAAACTACCGTATCACCAAAATCCGGGTCTCCGCCCCGCCAGGAAAGTCGGCTTCTGGGCAGTTGATTAATTGCGCCACTTTCGGGCAGGGGGCGATTTGGTACAAAAGGCAGGGTGTTTGCCCGCCTGGTTGTAAACTGATAGACTGGACCCCAGGCGGTATCACCAAACCGGTCCCGGGCTAAAATTTGCCAGTAGTAAGATGTAAGAATCGCGAGATTATGGGGACGGTAGAATGTGTCTTTAATCCCGGTATCGCGCAATGGCGGCGGGTTTCCCGTTCCCAAATAGATGTCGTATCTCAACCTTTCACTGGTATCCGGGTGGGTGCACCGCCAGTGTAAAGTTATGCCTGTATCAACATTTACCGCTCCACTTTCCGGCACAATCGGCATTGGTCGATTGGGCGGTTTATCAAACGGATTTGTCCACTTTCGACAGGTGCTGTTCCCCAACAGTACGACGCTAGCCATGAACGCCAGTAGTGCGATTACGCCCCAGCACACTAACTTTCTTCTCGCCCGTTCTGCCACTCTTGTATTGCCTTCTTTCATATCACCACTTAACTATAAAATACATACCAATGCCCAGCGAACCAATTCCCAGCGCAACATTGCGAATCATATCCCAGCGCTCAGTTTCTTGGCGGTAATTGACCGCATCTTCCTTTGTCGCCGCATTTTGATAAAGTCCATAACTTTGCTCTCCCATTATAGCGGCACCGGCACCTCCAGCAAGAAAGGCGATGCTGGCAATTAACACCGGCAACTGTCGTCGCGGTAAACGCTGCAGTGTCTCCCGAACATAGGTTGTCTCGCCCATCTTTACGTCGGCATAGCCCAGCCAGTCAAAATACCCTTGCTTCGAACACAGCACCGCATACCGGTCTGGTGCCAATCCAATCAGCAAATTACTTACCCCAATCTTTCTACCGTTGGCAAACACCTCGGCACCGGTCGGCTTTGTTTCCACGCTGAGAAACCCACGGCCCTTTCCCATCTTCACCAAAACTCCAATTGGGCCGCTGCTGCTGACCTCAACCAATTTTGTTGCATCTTCATAACCGGAATAGCGGGCTAAAATCGACCGGGAACCAAAAGGCACCTTCGAAACAACCAGCCCGGTCTCGGTTGTCCTACCCTTGTAAACCCCATCAATCCATATCTCGGCACCAACCGGGTCGGAAGTAATCACCAGTGTTGCCAATCGGGCGGTGATGTTAAAACTCCCGTAATATGTTCGATACCCAGAATAACGGGCCTCAACCGTATGTTTGCCGACACTCAAATTGTCGATTTCTAATGGCGTCGTGCCTCGCTCCACATCATCGACCCTTATTGTTGCCCCGGAAGGCTGAGAAGTTATCCGGACACTGTTGCCGGTAACATCAATATCCACGCGGAGCGCAGGCAAAGATGGCCTGTACTCAGACTCGGGCAACTTCGCACCACACTTTTTGCAGAATTTGGCGTCGTCCCGATTAACCGTTCCGCAATTCGGGCAGACCTTCTCCGCCCAGGCAATGGTGCACAAAAAAATCAAAGTCAATATCAATACGCTCACGGCATGCCGTGAACCAACCCGTCTGTTCTGTCGCCTCTCACTCATTCAATCCTCCTTAATCTTCAAACCGGTAACCGCACCGGGTGCAAAATTGCGCACCGGGTTCGCGCTTTGCTCCACACACAGGACAGGTAGCCCGGCCCGCTGCCACTTTCAACTTCACACCGGTGTGGGGCTTTAACTTTGCTCCGGCTCGGGGCTCAATTCCAATCACCACCCCGGTGCGATACTGGTCACTGTACTCCCGCACCACAACCACACTGTCAATACCTATCTTGAGCAATTGATTGCGTGCAACCGCTTCGGTGACACCCGCTACATCCGGTATTGAAACCAGCCCGGTGCTCAACCGTATCTTTACCACCCCACCCTTTTTCATCTTAGTTCCCGCAGATGGAATCTGCTCTGCCACCTTACCCAGCGCAAATGTGTCATCTTTATCTTCACCCAGTTCTACCCGAAAACCGGCAGCCTCCAGCTTCTTCCTCGCCTCTGCCTGGTAAACACCCTGCACATCGGGAATCGGTTTTCCCTGACCGCCAATTATTAACCAGCTACCTGCCGCGACCAAAATCAACCCCGCCAGGACAATCCATACTAATGGCCGGCGTCCTCTTTCTCTCGGCAGCGGTACGGCGGCAACAGTGGGTGCCGCCTTCGGCGGTGAAACGGGCCGTGCCGTGGACATGACCGACTTGGACACCGCAGCCGTAGGCGTTGACTCGGTTTGACGCGGCGGCGGCATCATTTTAATTGGTTCCGGGCGTGGTTGTTCCGAAGGAACCGGTGCCGGCTTCTTCTCTAACTCTTTAGGAATTACCGCCCGCAGGGCGGCACGAAAATCCTTCGCCGTTTGAAACCGCTCCTCAGGTTTTTTCGCCAACGCCTTCAGGATAATCTTTTCCAGCTCCGGTGTGATTTCCGGCCGAATAGAACGAGGGGCAGGCGGTGGCTGTTCGATGTGCGCCCGGATCAAATCCGCTCCCAGTTCTGCCTGGAACGGCGGCTTTCCGGTTGCCGCTTCGTAGAGAACAACACCCAGCGAATAAAGGTCTGCCCGCGCATCAACACTCTTGCCCTGGGCTTTTTCCGGAGCGATGTACCGAGCGGTTCCGACCCGGGATACACCATAATCAATCAACCGCCACACCCCGTCTTCAACCTGAACTACTTTTTTGGGTTTAATGTCACCGTGCAGTCGGCCCTGACTGTGGGCATGCGCCAGGTCGTCAAGAATGGAAACGAAAATATGTTCCAGCTCCGGGCTCGGAACCACCCGTCGTTCCGCAAGCAAATCAGCGAGTGTTTGCGCTCGCGCCATCTTAATAACAGGATAACAACAACTTAAGTAATGTCAAGGATTTGAACAAACCCAATTACCGTACCGCTCCGGGAGCAGAATCCGTAGTTGTTTTCCGGAGCAAGTTGCGCCCCAGTGACGCATAAGGTGAACCGGGAAATTCCATAATGAGTCGCTCGATAGTTGCCCGAAATCGACTTTCATCTTTCAAACCCTGGCGGTAAATTTCTGCCTGCTCAAGGAGCGCCCGCGCTGCCCGTTCACCTTTGGGAAATCGTACAAGCAAAGAGTCGAGAGTTGTTAGCGCCGCGCGGTAGTTCCCTTCCTGGCAATAAATCTGTGATACAAGGAAGAAAGCCTCCTGTGCCACGGCGTCGTTTCCCCGCATCAACCCCTGTGCCTGTTTTAGACTTATCTCCACCGCACCAGCGTCAAGGTCAAGCATCGCCCTGGCAAGTTCTAAACCCCTCTCGCCACTCAGGGTAAGCATCCCCAGTTCTAGGGCATCATTCGCCAACAAACTTTGCGGAAATCGAGCGTTAATCTCCCTAACGAACGCCCGCACGGAGTCAAACTTACCTTGATAAAAAAGTATCTTTGCCTGCAGAAACAGTACACTGTCATCGGGCGAAGTGATTTTTCTTAGCACCTGCTGGGCGCTGTCCAGTTGCCGCAAACCGACCAGCGCTGCGGCAAGTCCTACAAGCGCCGCTCGATAATCGGGCTTTTTCTTCAAGACATCGCGATAACCTTGAACCGCACCTTTAAAATCCCTCTTTTCCAACCGGGCGTACTCGGCGTATTCAAACCGCGCCCCAACACTGGAGTCTTGAGATAGAAGTGCCAGCGCCTCATCAAGCCTACCCATCTTTCGCAAAACCCTTGCGGCATCGGCACCCAACTTCTGCTCCTGGTAAATCGCCAGTGCGGCACGCAACGCCCCCTTCTTTTCGCATCCCCGGGCAAAATTTACCATTTCACCACGGTTCCAACCATTCTTGATTATTCGCACCGCACCCAGCTCATCGCCCGCACCAAGCGCAACCTCCGCCTGCGCTCTTAAACGAATCGTTTCGTCATTGATTTTACTTAAAACATTCATCACCCTTTTAACCTCGCCCCTCCTTCCATAACTACCAAGCCGGTCGACAAATTTATTAAACCTTCGCGGGTCATAATTGACAATATCAACCAACTTTTCTGCCGCCGTAACAAACCTGCCTTGCGTTTCATATATTTCCAATAACTTCTCGGCGTACTCAACTCTAAACCCATCGCGTCGCAACCGCTCTTCAAGATACTGCGCCGCCCACTCCTTTTCACCACCCCGCAGGATTGCTTCCACCAGTTCCATAACCCGTCCGGGCCATTTCTCGAAAAAGCGCTGCGCCCGCTCCCGCGCCGCACTTTTCTTTTTTAAGCCCAGAAGTGCCTCAACCATTCCCAGTGTCACTTCTGCGTTATCGGGCACCACCCCTTCCACTTTCTGTAAAATTAAAAGCAGGGAGTCAAATCTTCCCAGCTGTTGGCCTACCCGCACCACGCCCAAAAGTGCCAGCCGGTCCTTGGGATTTTTCTCCAGTGTTGTTTTGTAAACCGTCCATGCCTGCTCCAACTGCCCAGCCTGTTCCAGCATTTGGCCCTTAAACCCATCCTGTGCAAACAACGGTGCTGAGAATATAATTACCGGCAAGAAAAGAATGACTCGTGCCACCCCACGCCCCGCCTTCCGGTTCTGCCTCATCGCTCCTCCAGCAGTTTCTCAAAATAGGAACGGATCAAATGTTCATACTCCCCTGGATAACCCTGCTTTAACGCCCGCAACAACTCCTCGCGTAAAACCTGATTGCGTTCTCCAAGATCTTCAGGCAGTTCAGGCCGCGTCTCAATCCGATAGCCCTTTCCGGCCTCGGCTTGCCGCTCCTCCTTAAAACCCTCCTGGCGCAAACTCCGCTGGGCATCAAGCAAACGGGAAAGAATTCCCTCCTGCCGTTCAATCAACTTTCGGTCAATTTGCAGCTCGGATAACGCCCGTTCCACCGCCTTCATCTCCTCAACAAGCTGGTCCAGTCTGCCGGTTAAGCCGGGTCTTTGCCCGCCCATTGACTGTAGCAACCTCTCTAGTTGCTCGCGTAACGCCGCCTGCTGCGCGAGCAGTCTTTGCAACTGCTCCATCTGGCTGGCGCTCAAACCGGAAACCGGAATCGGTATCGGTATACCGGACATCCCGGCATTAATCGCCATTTGCTCCGAAGTCATCTGGGAAAGTTGTTCCAGTAGACTTTGCAATCCGCTCTTCATTCCCCCACCCTGCGCCGCTGCGGCTGCGGCATCCAGCACCATTGCGACCGCCCGATTCAAACTCATCCGTGCCTGGGCCATCGCCCCCTTACTGCCACCAAAGTTACCCAGTGCCAGCATTTCGGCGGCACTCTTCATCTGGTTCATCGCTCGCGCAAGTTGCTGTCCCATCTCGGGTGAAACCAGCAGGGTTTGGGCACCGAGTGCCCCAAGACTCTCCGCCACCAAACGCGTCGCATCGAACAACCCCATCTCCTCCGGGGCAAGATACGCAGGATTTGCTTTCTCCCCCATTTCCTTTTCCAGCCCCTCTTGGGCTTGCGACACCCGCAACAGCGCATCAGCACCAGCGATAAGCCGGCGCATCACCTCCTCAGAACGACGGCGTTTTAACTCCTCGCTCAACCGGTCAAGACGCTCCGCCAGTTCCTGAAAAGAACGCTGCAGTTGCTCGCTCTTCTGTTGCGCGCCCCGCCGCTCGCCCTGAGCAAGTTGCCGCTCCAGCTCTTGCGCCAGCCGGTCTAAACCCTCCTGCTCAATCTGCTTCTGAAACGACCCCAGCGACTCTGCAACCTCTGGCTCAGCCATTTCAACTGCCAGTTTTTCAAGTTCGGCGCGTAAACTGTCAAACTCGGCATTGGTCCTTGCCTGCTTCTCTGCCAGCTCCTCAGAAGCGCCCCTTTTTAGCTCTCGGCTCACTTCCTCTTGCGCCTTTTGCAACTCTTTTGCCTGCCGCGCCAGTGCCTCAAGCCGTTCCTCCTCCATTATGCGCTTCAACATTTCCAGGGCACGCTCAATACCCGCCTTCAATTTCTCCTGCTCCAGTTGAACTTGCTCCAGCACCGGCCGGACATCGGGCGATTTTTCACCCAACTTTTTCGCCAGTTGTTCCAGCGCCTTTTGCAACTCCGGAGGCAAAAGTCGGGACAGCAAATCCTGCAACTGCCCCAGCCGCTCCAGTGTCTCTTGGTCATAACTCATCCCCTTGACCATCTCTTCAATCGTTCGCGCAATATCCGCTTTCAACCCCTCAACCTGACTGAGAATTTGCTTTTGCTCCTCCAGGAGCCCTTCCAACCGCTTCTTCTCCTCCCAGGACAGTTCCCGTGACCTTTTCAACTCCTCACCAATCCGGTTCAACTGCGCACCAATCTCTTCCTGTCTGGCGCCCAGTGGTGCCAGTTCCTCTTGAGTTGTCTGGGTTTTTTCCACCGCTGACGAATAAATTTCACTCATCGTCGGAAACCGCACCGCAAAAACAGCACTTTTTGTTATCTTGGGACCCGAAACAATATCGTTATCGGTTACCTGAAGATAGTAGCGCAACTCATCGCCGGGTAAAAGCCCGGCTGAAGACAGGTCCCAGACATAAAAAGTGGTGTCCTCCCTTTGCCGGGAAAATTTTTTCAACCGTACGACCTCACAAAAACTGTCCTTGCCGTAATGGAGTGACAAATCGCCCAGACCATAATCGTCAATACTGTTCACCCCTAAAAGAACCTGCATGCTCACCGGCAGGTCAACATCCCGCCCCGGTGTAAACACCTTCACAAACGGCGCTTCGTCAACCATCAACCGCAACCTGACCCGGGCTACTGTCTGAACCGCACTCCCCGCCGGCGCCAACTCCAGCACCATATCACCCTCACCCCGCACCGTAAAACTGGCTCGAAAGTGGGCGGGCTTTTGTGTATCAACAACAACCGCCACCGTCTCGGACCTTAGAACCAGCCTTCCCCTCTCAACCGGTTGACTTGCCTCAGCATCAAGCGTCACCTGCGTTCCCTTCAGCACGAGCAACTCATCACCCCTTATCTCGCTCGGCGGTAGATTGGTATACGAAGGCGGCTGACATTGAAAGACCAATCGGCGCAGGGTTAATGGTTCAATAAGTCCAACCCGAAACCAGCCCGAACTTTGGTTCAGAACCCGAAATCGGTAACTCATTCCCCTTTGAACTGCGAACTGTGCCTTAACGCTATCACCCCTCATTACCATAAACCGATGCTTACCATCCTGTTCTTTTATCTCCATCTTCACCCGACGGAAAATACCGGCGGGCTGCACCCGGCAGGAAAAGGTCACAACATCACCGCTTACCACCGCGGTATCACCGGGCTCAACCGCAAACACCACCTTTAATCGGTTTGGGAAAAATGCGTTCTTCAATCCGATATCAGCCCGCGCGCCGCCTATCGAAATAAACCCCAAAAGTAAACCCCATCCCAACACCGCAACTATGCCACAGAGGAAAACCCTTTTTCTACAAACAACTCCCTTCCAGTGTTGCCCGCTTAACAACTGCTCAACCTGTGACACTGCGGCATCTCTTAACTCCCGCGAGTACCCCTCAACACCCTCCTGATAGCGCGCCAGTTCTAAACCGGCAAAAAGCCTGCCCCGCAAAATTGGGTTAACACGCTCCATCTTGTAGGCAACCGCCTTAACGCCAACCTCACTAACCCAGACCGGGACAAAATAAATTAGCGGCACCAAAAACAAAAGAACCATCCAGCCCGAAAGAAAAAAAACCGTGCAGAAAAAAGCCCCGATGGCAAATAGCCCGATGGTTAAAAGCAAAACCGACACCAAAAAGTTAACAAACACCATCCTTTGGACCCGGCCTACCGCCATCTCAAGAAAAGTCAGCTTGCGTTTCATAAAACCCAAATTAAATAGTAGCCCCAAACCGCTGATAAGGCAACATAAACCGCCCGGCAATATCTAATAACTTACCAACCGTGCTTCCCAATCGCTTAAAACTCTCCTTCACAACTTGACTTGCCTCAGCACCGCCCTAACCTTTATCAAAGAACCCAATGACTGATACCGTTCTTCTTGCTCAGCAAAAAACCGAGCGCCGGATAACTGTTATCGGGTTAGTGGTTAATATCGTCCTTGTCGCTGGTAAACTCTGCGCCGGTGTTATAAGTAACTCCAGCGCGATAATCGCCGATGGCCTCCACTCCTTTTCCGACCTCGCCAGCGACATCGCAGTGCTCTGGAGCATCCGCGCCGCAAAACAGCCGCCTGATTATGACCATCACTACGGCCACCTTCGTTATGAAACAATCACCGCCCTTGGTGTTGGCATCCTGCTTGTCGTTGCCGCCTTATTCATCGCCTATGAAGCGCTCGTCACCATCAGCCAGCGCCCCACCGCCCTGCGCAGCTGGTTCCCATTCTATATCGCTCTTCTATCGATTGTGCTAAAAGAAACATTATACTGGCTCACGCGTGCGATTGGCAAACGGTACCATAACCAGGCGTTAATCGCCAATGCCTGGCACCACCGTTCTGACGCCTTCTCCTCTATTGCCGCAGCGGCTGGTATTCTCGGTGCCCTGCTCGGTGGTGAAAAATGGTCTTTCCTTGACCACCTTACTGCCGTCCTCCTTTCTGCCTTTCTCGTGTTCATCGGCATTCGTATTGTCCGCGCGTCGCTCCACAAACTTTCCGACCGTGCCCCAGACCAGCAAACGCTGACAAAAATTCGTGCGTCCATCAGCACCATCCCCGGCGTTAAAAGTTTTCACGCCTTCCGTGCCCGTTCTGCCGGCGCCGGCAACAAAATTGAGATGGATGTTCATGTCCTCGTTGACCCGACAATAACTGTTCAAGCCGGACACGAAATCGCCACCCGGGTCGAAGAGCAAATCAAACTTGCCAACCCCGAGGTCACCAGTGTCGTTGTCCACATTGAACCGGAACAGCACGGCGAAGCAAATTAACCCTCTTTCCCCATTGTGACCCGTTATTCCTAACCCGGGCGCTGCCACCAAACTCATCGCCCCGCCTGTTTCATCACCAAAACCCCACCCCACCCGGTAACTATTCCGGGGATTACTCCCGGGCTACCCTATCCCTCTTAGTATTGATTACAACAAAATTGGCTAACATCTTTATTTATTTTACATTACAAAAACCCCAACCTGAAACCCGCATTGTTCTCCGTTAAAACTGCGCACTTAAAGGCTCTTAAAGTAATAAGACCATCTTGGTTTAATTTTTTTCCTTGGCACATTGCTGTCTCAACGGAAAGCCTTTCGGACTAAAATCCTTGACCTGTGTTCAGATTGGCTTATCCTAAATAGGTGGTCTTTGTTTACATCGCCGCTGCCCTTGCCCTGATAATTAGCATCGTAGTTCTATTCCTCTATCTCAGCCGTTCCCGTCCGCCCGCCGGTGAACTGCATTTACTCCTCCAGCAGTTGGAGGCACTGCGCCAGCAACAGGTTCAGGCGCTTGACAACAACACCCAGCTCCTGAATCAGCGCTTGAGCGAAATCAACCGGCTTCTCGCCGAAAACACCGGGCAGATTAACAGCCGGCTCGACAACGCCGCTCGAATGGTGAGTGATGTTTCTCGTGCCCTGGGCGAACTGTCTAAGGCATCCCAGCAGATTTACGAAATCGGGAAAAACATCGCCTCCTTACAGGAAATCTTGCGTGCCCCAAAACCGCGTGGTGTCCTCGGTGAACTGTTCCTCGGCAACTTACTCCAGGAGATGATACCGAACAACTACGAACTACAATACCGGTTTCGCTCTGGTGTCAAAGTCGATGCGGTTGTCCGGCTTGGTCAACGACTGGTGCCGATTGATGCCAAATTCCCGCTGGAAAACTTCCAGCGCCTGCTCACGGCGCCGGACGACAATAGCCGGCGCAGTTTACGGAAACAGTTCCTGAACGACATCAAAAAACACATCGACAGCATCGCTGAGAAATACATCCTGCCCGATGAAGGGACATTTGACTTTGCTTTGATGTACATTCCGGCAGAAAATGTGTACTACGAAACAATTGTCGCCAATCCCACCGAAGAAAAAGAGACCATTCTAAATTACGCCTTTTCCCGTCGGGTAATTCCGGTTTCTCCGGGAACAATCTACGCCTATCTCCAGACCCTTATCCTCGGATTACGGGGGCTGGAAATCGACCGCAAAGCGATTGAAATCCTTGACCACCTCAACCGGCTCCAGGCAGAAATCAGTCGGTTCCGGGAAAAGTTTGAGACCATCGGCTCCCATTTAACCAACGCCCACAATCGTTATGAGGAAGCAGCACGGGACCTGGTGCGTCTTACAGAAAAAGTTGCAATAAACATCGATGAAAAGATTAGCACAGGAGGTCAAAAATGAAATTCGTGACCGTTGTCCTCTTTACCACCGTGGTTGGCGCCATTGGTAACTGGCAGCAACTTGGACCAAATGGTGCCGCCATCACCGCATTAACCTCGGTCCCTAACTACCCTAATGAACTTTACATTGCGGTCGGCAACTTTCCCACTTTAATATTCCATACCACCGATGCCGGCCTTTCCTGGACAACCCTGGAAACCATCCCGGACATCATTACCGCCCTGACCATCAATCCAAACAATGTCCGAACTCTCTATGCCGCCGGCAAAACCCGTCGCATTTACAAAAGCACCAACGCCGGAGCAACCTGGCAGGTAGTCGCAAATCTCCCTTCGTCATACGACCTCTGGGTACAGCAAATTGCCGTCCACCCTGCAAACAACAACGAAATCTGGGCAGCGGCTGAAAACTATTCCGGCGATTCGGTCGGTGTCTACCTTTTGTCCAGCACCGATGCCGGTGCAACCTGGAACATCAACCGGGTCGTAAATTCTTTTGAAGCCCGTGCCCGACTCCTTACCATTAGCCCGGCAAACCCGGGAACCGGATTTATCGGCGGCTCAGTTGCCAACCGTGCCCGCCTGTTTTACACCACCGACTTTGGCGCCACCTGGCAGGATAAGTCCAATGGCTTGGCAGGCAGTTGTGCCTACAGCCTTGCCCTAAACCCGGCGAACAGTTCAACCGTCATCTGCGCCACCGACACCGGTATCTACCACTCTTTCGACCTTGGTTCAAACTGGACCCGGCGTCTCATTGCCCCGACCTACGCCATCGCATTTTCTCCGACCCCACCTTACTATGCCTATGCCGGCGGTGAAAACCTCGTTTACCGTTCAACCGATTTGGGCTGGACCTGGAACGCCGATACTACCCAGTTTACCGGCACAAACACCCGCTGGCTCGCACCGGTTCGTCCCTTAGAAATCTATGCGGCTAACTCTTACGGACTTTTTTACTCCACAAACGGCGGTTTTGACTGGAACTATCGCACTCCGGGGATGAAAAACCTTCGGGTGTTGACGCTCAACTTCTCTTTTCCGGAAACCGTGCTCGCCTGTGTTGAAGGGGTCGGCATACTGAAGACATCTAACACCAGCCAGAACTGGCAACCCTGGGGCAAAAGGTTTCCCCGTTCTGCCGGGATTAAAGATGTTGCGGTCAACCCGCGCCATCCGGACACAATAGTCTGCATCAGCACATTTGATTCGCACCTGCACCGAACGATAAACCGCGGCGACTCCTGGGAAACCGTGCTTATCGCCCAACACTTTGAACCGCAGGGCATCGCCTATCACCCAACCGGTCCCGACACACTTTACGCCTGGGGCGGCAAAAGGGACTCGGCATCCGGTCCTCTCAGATTTGCCGTTATGCGTTCCACCGACCAGGGCGAACACTGGAACACGGTGCTGTTGCGCGACCCCGGGTTGTGTCTGGGAATGTACTTCTCCCGCAATGCCGACACAATTTTCGCCTTTGGTAAAACCGGCTCCGCACCGGCGCTCTTTCGTTCAATTGACCGGGGCAGAAACTGGACAACCACCACATCGGGCATCACTGGCACCCCGGTAACTGACCTAAAACAGTTTCCCGAAAATAGCGCAATCTGGTTCTGCACCACACCCGCCGGTGTGTTCAAATCAGAAAACAACGGCATGACCTGGTCCAATCTTGGACTAACCGGAGCAACCTGTGTCCTTCCTGATACCGCAATTTCCACCCGGGTCTGGGCAGGAACCGACACCCAGGGGGTCTTTTACACAACCAACAACGGCATCATTTGGAATCGGGATACACTGGGAACAACCGGCAGGACAAACTCCTTTATCCGGCGTCATCCTGCCAACGCCAGTGCAGTATACTTAGGTGTTTATGGCTTCAGCCTTGCCGGCAAAAATGTGTTCGGTATTGAAGAACCAGCATCTAACCCTAAAACCACACCCGAACTCCGTATTTTCCCCACCACGATAACCAGTTATTTCCGAATTGCCACTCCGCCCGATGTTAGCAGTTTAGACCTCTATAACGCTGCCGGTCGAATCGTCTGCACGATACCGATTTCCCCGAACCAAAAAGGACCGCTTCTATTCCCGCGCCCCAAAAACCTTGGCGCAGGTGTCTATTTGCTAAAAGCCGGCGGAACCAACCGGCAAGAGATTGTTAAACTTATTCTCCTTCGCTGATGTAAACTGTTGACAAGAGGGCATAATTTGGCTAATTTTAATAATTAAAAAAGGAGTTGCACTTGGTCAAAATTCGACTTACGCGTCTGGGTGCTCGTAATAAGCCGGCCTATCGAGTGGTCGCGATTGACTCGCGACGGGCACGCGACAGCAAGTACCTCGAAGCGCTGGGGCATTACGACCCGCGCCGGAAAATACTGAAACTTAATCTTGAGCGGGTGGACTACTGGCTAACCAGAGGAGCCCAACCCTCTAATACCGTTGACCGATTAATAAAACGTTATCGGAAAATGGTTCCGGTTTCCCCGGTTCCAGCAGAGGGTGGAACTGGTGTGGAATCGGACCCTGTCCGGCCTACAGAACCTACAAACTAACAAAGGAGGTAGTATGAATCTGAAGGAACTCATCGAATACATCGCGAAAGCCCTCGTTGACCATCCAGACCGTGTTGAGGTCAAAGAAATCGCAGGCGAAAAGACGCTGATTTACGAACTGCGGGTTGGTCAGGGCGACCTTGGCAAAGTAATCGGCAAAGAAGGTCGCACCGCCAAATCGATCCGGGCGATTATCTCAGCCGCTGCAATGAAGCAGGGTAAACGGGCACAACTGGAAATTCTCGAATAGCCCGCGCCCTGTTTTATCAGCACTGAGTCAGAAAGAGGACGAACAAGCCGGTGAAAGTCCATATCATAACCATTTTCCCGGAGTTCTTTTCCGGACCGCTTGATTGCGGACCAACGAGAATTGCCCGGGAAAAAGGTGTCCTTGAAGTCCGGCTGGTCAACCCCCGGGATTTCACCACCGATTTGCACCGCACGGTTGACGACTATCCGTTTGGCGGCGGTGCCGGAATGGTGATGAAACCGGAACCGATATGTAAGGCGGTCGATTCGGTACGAACATCTGACTCCCGGGTAATTCTGCTTTCACCGCAAGGCAAAAGGTTTGACCAGGCAATGGCGCACCGGCTCAAAGAGCTACCCCATATTGTCCTTATCTGTGGACGCTACAAAGGGGTGGATGAACGCGTCCGGGTCTTGCTGGTTGACGAAGAGCTGTCAATCGGCGACTATGTCCTTGCCGGTGGAGAAGCCGCGGCGGTGGTTGTCATTGAAGCCATCGCCCGACTTCTCCCCGGTGCCGTCGGTGACGAAGACTCGGTCGCAACCGACTCTTTCGCCCATGGTTTGCTTGACGCGCCGCTCTACACTCGCCCCAGGGAATTCCGGGGTCTTGTTGTTCCTGAGGTGCTCGTTTCGGGCAACCATGCTGCGGTGGCAAAATGGCGTCGCGAGCAAGCCCTGCTTGCTACCGCACGCCGCCGACCCGACCTGCTGAGCAAGGTAACCCTGACGCTGGAAGACCAGGAGTTTCTCCGTAAATCTCTGGGAAAGGAGTTTGTCTATGGCACGGAAGCCGAAAAATGAAAATCAACCGCCCACTGCAACTCAACAAAATTCGCCCGTAACTCTACCCGAACCAGGTGACCTGGTTGATGTCCACATCCGGATAAAAGAAGGCGACAAAGAACGGATTCAAATATTTCGGGGCACAGTCATCGCCGTTCGTGGTAAGGGCGCCGGTAAAACCTTCACCGTCCGCCGGGTCAGCCGCGGCGTGGGAATCGAACGCATCTTTCCCATTAATGCCCCGGTGATTGCAAAAGTTGACATCCGCCGAAAGAGCAAAGTCCGCCGGGCAAAACTCTACTACTTGCGCGAGAAACGTGGCCAAGAAGCGGTGCTCAAAGAACGCAAGCCCGGTGAAAAATCTCGACCGGAAACTGTGGCGCAATAACCACCTGGTCTGTGGCGTTGACGAGGTGGGAAGAGGCGCCCTTGCCGGACCGGTGGTTGCGGCGGCAGTGGTTTTCCCAAAAAATACCAGAATCCCTGGTGTCCGCGATTCCAAAATTCTGACACCAGCAACAAGAAAGTATCTGGCAAACATCATAAAACGCTGTGCCCTTGGCTGGGCGATTGGTGCCGCCGGACATCGCTATATCGACCGCTACAACATCGCCCAGGCAACATTTTATGCGATGCGCCGGGCCGTACTGCAAATTCACTGTCGCCTCTTAAAAAAGGGTATCACGGACGAAATGTTAGTCATCGCCGATGGCTGGAAAATTCCTGATTTGCCTCTCCCCTGTCAGGGCGTAATTGACGGTGACAACCAAAGCCTCTCCATCGCCAGTGCCTCAATTATCGCCAAGGTGTACCGTGATGAACTGATGGAAAAATTTGACCAGAAATTCCCGGGCTATGGTCTTGCTCAGCATAAAGGATACGGAACACCCCAGCACATCGCGGCAATCAAACAGCTGGGCATCGCCTCTATTCACCGCCGCACCTTTGAACCCATCAGAGCGCTGATTCAAAACTCCCAGGATACATTATGACCCAACCCAATACCCGGGGTAAAAAATCCCGCCAACTGGGCATTAGCGGTGAACAGCTCGCCCGACGCTTCTTTGTCAACAAGGGGTATCGTATTCTAACGACCAACTATCGCTCTACCCGCGGCGAAATTGACCTTGTATGTCAGGATGGCGACACCGTTGTCTTTGTGGAAGTTAAGACTCGCTCCTCGGAAAAATTCGGCACCCCCGAGGAATCGGTTACACCGCTTAAACAGCGCCGGCTTCAGCGGCTTGCCCAGGAGTATCTTATCGCCCACCATCTTGAAACCCAGCCCGTCCGGTTTGATGTCCTGACCCTGCTCTGCGCGCCGGGCGCAATTAAAATTGAACATCTAATCGGGGCATTCTGATGCTTGCCACCGTTCTTTCCAGTGCCGTCTTCGGGGTTGACGGATTCCTGGTTTCGGTGGAAACCGATGTTGCACCTGGTCTTCCTGCCTTCAACATCGTTGGTTTACCGGACACGGCAGTTAAAGAGTCGCAACACCGGGTTCAGGCGGCAATCAAAAACTCCGGACTTTTCTTTCCCAATCGGCGCATCACTGTTAACCTTGCGCCCGCCGACATCAAAAAAGAAGGACCATCTTTTGATTTGCCCATTGCCCTTGGAATCCTTGCCGCCGCCGGTACGATTTCCCCGGCCGCCCTTGATGGCTATGTCATTTTAGGCGAACTTTCCCTTAACGGCACATTACGCCCGGTTCGCGGTACAGTAGCAATGGCGCTTGCCGCCCGGGCAGCAAAAGTCAAAGGTCTTTTGGTGCCAGAGGGAAATGCGCTTGAAGCTGCCCTTGTTCCCGATCTGCCAGTTTACCCGCTCAACTCCCTTGCTCAGACCGTCAATTTTCTAAAAGGGGTTGACACCTTAACACCAGTTAAAACCGATGCTGAGAAACTCTTCGCCCGTGCCGCAATATCGGATGTTGACTTCGCCGAAGTTTACGGTCATGCCCATGCGAAACGGGCACTGGAAATCGCCGCCGCCGGTGGCCACAATGTGTTGATGCTCGGACCACCGGGCAGCGGTAAAACGATGCTTGCCCGGCGACTGCCAACCATCCTGCCGCCGCTGACGCTGGAAGAAGCGCTGGAAGCGACCAAGGTTCACTCGGTTGCCGGCACATTACCGGAAGGCATTCCGATTGTCGCCAACCGACCTTTCCGTTCCCCGCATCACAACATCTCAGAATCGGGTTTGATTGGTGGCGGTGCCGTACCCCGACCCGGAGAGGTATCTCTTGCCCACAACGGTGTTTTGTTTCTTGACGAACTGCCCGAGTTTCACCGTGATGCCCTTGAAGCGCTCCGCCAGCCTCTGGAAGACGGCGAAGTAACCATCGGTCGGGCGCGTTCCACCATCACCTTTCCCGCACGCTTTATGCTCGTCTGTGCCCTGAACCCCTGCCCCTGTGGTTTTCTTGGTGACCCGCGCCACACCTGTACCTGCACGCCGTTGAAAATCCGGCGCTATCGCAGCCGTATCTCCGGTCCGCTTCTTGACCGCATTGACATCCACATCGAAGTCCCGGCATTAAAATACACCGAGATTGCCAGCCGGCGTCCAGCCGAAGATTCGGCAACAATCCGGCAACGGGTCACCCAGGCTCGTGCCATCCAGAGACAAAGATTCAACGCCCTTTATCTGCGCCGTAAAATCTATGCCAACGCCCAGATGACACCATCGCTCATCAAACGTTTTTGTCCCATAACCCCTCAGGGAGAAGAAATTCTCCGTGCTGCCATTGACCGCCTCGGTCTATCGACCCGGGCATATCATCGGATATTGAAGGTGGCGCGCACCATCGCCGACCTGGAAAACTCAGAAACAATCCAGCCCAGTCACCTGACTGAGGCAGTACAGTATCGAAGTTTTGACCGTAATGTTTTTTAAGGAAGGAGGAAAAACAATGGAAAGGAGTCTCGTGGAAAACCTCACCGAAAAAATCGTTAAAAAGCAGGCAAAAGTTGCGATTATCGGTATCGGCTATGTAGGTTTACCACTTGCAGTGGAAATTGCCCGCAACAACTACGATACTATCGGCATCGACATCGATAAAAATAAAGTCCAGGCGGTGAATCGCGGTCAGAGTTTCATCGGTGATGTCTCCACCACTGAACTGGCAGCAGTTGTCAAGAAAGGCAAACTTCGAGCAACGACAAAATACGAGGTGTGCCGCGACGCTGACATCATCAACATCTGCGTACCCACCCCTTTCACCCCTTCTAAAGACCCTGATGTCTCATACATAATTGAAGCCGGCAAATCGATTGCCCGCTATTTCAAACCCGGTAAACTTATTATCCTCCGCAGTACTACCTATCCGGAAACAACCGAAAAAATCCTTTTGCCCATTCTTGAAGCAACTGGCTATAAAGTTGGCAAAGACTTCTACCTTTCATTCACGCCGGAAAGAATCGACCCGGGTAACCGCGTCTGGACAACGCGCACAACTCCGGTGGTCGTGGGTGGTGTGACCCCAAAATGCACTGAACTAACCGCGCTGTTCTACCGCCAATTTGTCGATAAGGTTGTTCCCGTTTCCTCCCCGCGCGTTGCTGAAATGTCCAAACTTCTTGAAAACATCTTTCGCAGCGTCAACATCGCTCTCGTCAACGAACTCGCCCGAATGTGCGACCGGATGGGTAACATCGACATATGGGAAGTTATCAATGCCGCCGCAACAAAACCGTTCGGGTTTATGCCTTTTTATCCTGGCCCAGGTATCGGGGGGCATTGTATCCTTATCGACCCCTACTACCTCGCCTGGAAGGCACGAGAGTTTGATTTCCATTCCAACTTCATCGAACTGGCAGCCGAAACCAATGAAGCGATGCCTTACTTCGTCGTTGACCGACTGTTTGAAATTCTCGGCACAAACGGCGTGGCGGCAAAAAAGGCGAAAGTTTTAATAATCGGTGCTGCCTTCAAACGGAATGTCGAGGACACAAGGCACTCGCCGGCTATCAAGGTGATGGAACTTTTAGAGGGTAAAGTCCAGAAAATTGACTACGTCGACCCCTATGTTCCCGAGATTCAAATCAACGGCAAAAAGTTTCGGGCAAAAGTTCTGACCCCGGGTCTGATTCGGCAGGCAGACTGCGTTCTGATTCTCACCGACCACTCCTGCTTCGACTACGATTTGATTCTCAGGGAGAGCAAACTTATTCTTGACACTCGCAACGCAATTAATCGCCGCAGGGTAAAAAAACTCTACACCCTTGGATATCGCCGGCAGTAGTTTATAAACCTTTCAGCCATTGCCGGATAAAATCAACAACCCTTGGTAAAGCGGCGGCAACCGTCGCCGAAAGCCCGGCGCCGAGCGTAATACTTTCCGGCTGGATTCCAAGCAACCACACCTGGGCGCCGCAGGTATCGCTAATGAGTTGGGCAAACATATTAAGCGGCAGCGTGTGCGATGAAAAACCCTTAAAGTTTAGCCGCTCAATCTCTGCACTCGAGAAAAGCCGAAACTCGCCGCCCGGTGCGCCAAAATCACAGGCGTCAACCAAAAGTACCCTCTCGGGTTTCCTTTTGACAATAACCCCGATAAAATTTTCCGGCACCGCACCGGCCTCAACCGCCTCGATTCTCTCTTCCTGCAATAGCGTCACAATCACACACCCTACGCCATCATCTCCTCGCAATCGATTCCCGATGCCGACCACCATTACCTTTGCCTCACTGCCTCCTTTTCCTGATATTTCAGTTTCGTTCCGCTCCCGTTGATTCAACTTTTGCTCCTCCTAACGCGTTCCTTCAATCCTTTTGCTTCCCGCACATAATTAGCAAGCCACGGTACCTGATTTTGAAAACCCTCCCAGGCGATAATTTGTTCGCTATAAACCACCACGCTGTCCGTTTCGTTCAGTTTTTCAAATGCACAAGCCATTTTAAGCCAGTTTTCGGCAAGACCATAGCGATTATTAGGAAATGCCCGCCTTATATCACGCTCCAGTTCCCTTGCCACCGCAATCGCTTGGTGAAATCTGCCCATATCCAGGTACACATCGCGCAACAGCCGGCGTGCTGCTCGATTGTCGGGATACCGTGCAAGCAGTTTTTCACACCATTCAATAGCACCCGGGTAAAGTTTGTCCTCCTTCATCATAAAACCTAAAAGAAACTGCGCCATGGGTACCATCAAAACACCTGCTCGCTCCGCCTTCTGCACCAGTGAATAAGCCCGCTCCCGGGAACCAATTAATCCCAACCCAAAAAGATATCGGTCTGCGGTCGCCTTAAAATACTCAATAACTCCTAACCCAAATGCGGCGTCTGCCAGCCCGGGCTCCAATTCCAGCGCACGATGCAATCGACTCGGCACCTTCAGCATCGTCATAAATGCCGGCAACTTTCTGTTCTGCCAGCTCAAGCAGTTTGCGCGATTCAGTTCTGCCAAACCCCAGTAAACTAACGCCCGGGTATCATTGGGCGAACCCTTCAACCTTCTCCGACATAATGTGACCACCCGGTCAGTTGTGCGATAAAAAGAGTCCAGAAGCCCAACATTACCGGAATCGTAGATCAGCATCTGCAATAGGCACGCCTGCCAGAACAACCCGGCAGGATCGGATTCGTCTCGGCAAATTAACCTGTTAACCCCTTCTGCCGCAGCTTGATAGTTCTGTAAATAGCACAAATCGCGCGCCTGGATAAACTCCTCTTCGTTCGCATTGCAAACGCCGAAAGCCGCTAATACAAAAAGAACGCCCCAAAAATTTCTCATATCCATCTACTACCCGCGTTCCGCAATTACCTCAATTTCAACCAACGCTCCTTTGGGTAATGCCCCAACCTCAACCGTTGACCTGGCGGGAAATGGCTCCTTGAAAAAACGAGCGTAAACTTCATTCACCCTTGCGAAGTTGTCCATACTGGTGATAAAGACCGTTGCCTTAACAACCCGCTCCAAACCACTGCCCGCCCTTTCCAGCACCGCTTTCAGGTTGTTAAAAATCTGCTCAGTCTGCTGCTCCAGCCCTTCAACCAGTGTCCCCGTCTTTGGGTCGATACCAATCTGCCCGGAACACCAAACCAGAGAACCCACAATAATCGCCTGACTGTAAGGACCGACCGGCTTTGGTGCCTGCTCACTGACAACCGCTTGCTTCATAAAACCTCCTTTATCAACAACCGTAATAAAGGTTAAACTCCCAGGGATGGGGTCTTCTTCCTATCGCATCAACCTCCCGCAACTTCAAATCAATCCACTTCTCAATCGTTTCTTCTTTAAACACCCCATCCTCAACTAAGTAACGATTATCCTGCTCCAACTCCTTCAAGGCCTCTGCCAGCGAACTTGGAACCGGTTTGCCCCGGGAACGAATTCCCTTTCCTCCAGCTCGTCCCGAAATTGGTAAACCGGGGTCTATCTTCTTTCTTACACCATCCAATCCGGCAAGCAAAACCGCTGCCAGTGCCAGATAGGGATTGGCAGTGGCATCTGGTACCCGAAACTCAATCGCCATCTTCCTTGTCCCTCTTATGTACCCGGGAATACGAATTGCCGCCGTCCGATTTGCAATGCCGAAAAACGCCTCGGTCGGTGCTTCATAACCCGGAATTAACCTGCGATAAGAGTTGGTGCTTGCATTCGTCAGCGCACACAACGACCTGAGATGTTCAATTATCCCGCCGATAAAATAAAGCGCCAGTTGTGACAGTCCGGTTGAACTTTTGCCATCACCAAAAAGTGAAACCCCAGCACGCGAAAGATAAAGATGTATATGCATTCCGGAACCCGGTTCATTGTAGATTGGCTTGGGCATAAATGTCGCGCTCTTTCCCTGCCGGAATGCCAAATTGCGCACTAAATACTTGGTCAATATCACACCGTCACCGGCTTTAAACGCCGACATAAAAACCGGCTCCACCTCAACCTGCGAAAACCTCCCACCCTCATGATGGTGATACTTAACGTCAATACCACAACTCGCCATCAGACCGGCAAGTTCCGAACGAAAATCACTACTCCGGTCAAAAGGCGGTGCTACCTCATAAGCGCTACCCTTAAAAAGCGCCAATCCCGTCTGGTCATCGTGTCTCAACTCATCGGTCTCAATCCTGTAAACGGCTGAACTGTCGTCGGTCCAGAACTCTGCCGAATTGAAAAGATAAAACTCAAACTCGGGCCGCACCATTACCTCATCGCAATCCACCACATTCTTAACTAATGCCACCGCCTTCTCAAGAATAAAACGTGGGTCATTACCATAGCGCTCGCCGGTTCCGGCTTCATAAATTTCGCCAAAACAGGAAACGGTTGTCTCCTGGGCAAACGGCTCAACAAAAGCCGTATTCAAATCCGGCTTTAAAATCATATCACTCCCCTCAACCTTCCCGAATCCAGCAACCGAAGAACTGTCAAACCCAACTCCGCTCTCCGTAATCTCCTCAAACCGCTCTATTGGCAAGGTGATATGACGCAACCGCCCCCAAAGGTCGCAATACTTCAAATCAAAGAATTTAGCCTGCTTTTCGCCAACAACATCTTTCTTTTTTTTCATAATTTAAGATTGCCACAAATTCATCAGCTGTCAACCACTACACCACCTATTTGACAATTGGTAGCGCAAAAATACAATCCACTTTGAGGTAACTGTGCCCTTGAAAATTCCTTACCTCGGCGAACTCCTTGCACTTCTCAGCGCCCTGTTATGGGGATTTGCCGTTATCCTGTTCAAAAAGAGCGGAGAAAGCCGACACCCACTTAGCCTCAACATTTTTAAAAACCTTCTTGCCACGATCATTCTCATTCCTACCATCGCCCTTTTCAGCGAGCCTTTTTTCCCGCGTTTACCGATGGGCCATTATGCCCGTTTCATCTTAAGCGGTATCCTCGGTATGGCGATTGGTGACACATTATTTTTTGCCAGCCTCAACCGAATTGGCGCCACCTTCTCCTCAATTGTTAGTTATATGTATAGCCCGGCGCTAATCCTGCTGTCTTTCCTCTTTCTTAAAGAAACCCTATCTTTGGTCCAGTTAATTGGTGTCTTTCTAATCCTTGCCGCACTCTTAACCACCACCCGCATCGAAATGCCTGATAACATCTCCCGGACCCGCCTGCTATCTGGTATAGTACTGGGAGTACTCTCGACCCTTTGCACCGCCATTGGTGTCATCATCATCAAACCGCTTCTTGCCACAACTTCAATCCTATGGGTAACCATGTTTCGCCTTTTTGCTGCCCTATTTGGCCTTCTCGCTATCACCCTGTTTCTTCCTGAACGCAAAGTCTTGATTTCTGCTGTCTTCACCCCCAAAGCGATTGGCTACCCCGTTTTAGGCACCATCCCGGGCACCTACCTTGCCTTAACAGCGTGGCTTGCTGGTATGAAATTTACCCGGGTATCAATAGCTGCTCCCTTAAACCAGCTCAGTAACATCTTCACTTTCATTCTTGCCGCCCTACTCCTCAAAGAACCTGTCACCCCAAGAAAAGTTGTCGCCATCCTTATCGCCTTCCTCGGAGCACTCCTTGTGGTATTTGGGTAAAAGGCATTTTGTCGCACTTAAATATTCTCATAAATCTGTACCGCTCCTCGGGAAACAAAAAGTTTACAAACCGCGCATTTTCCAGTAATTTCGTCGAGGCTTGGAATGAGGCAAAAAATCCTAAGCTCTGCGAGATAATTTATCAACCGCCTGTGTCGAATCTTCTTACGATTTTCTCACTACGACCCAAAAAACGAATACGACGCATCGGTTGGAAAACTGCTAAAATTTGACACTAAAAGGCAAGAATTTAAAATTCATTAGGAGGAGTTATGAAAACAAAAGATATTTTTATTATCAGTATCGCGCTGGTGATTTGTGCCCTTATTCTCGGCATCTTCTTTTATGCTGGCAGAAGAGCCGAAAAGACAATAAAGGTAACCGGCTACGCTAGCAAAAGTTTCGAATCGGACATTGTTAAATGGACCCTAACCGTTACCAGTAAATCATCGCTCAACGATGTCGCCAGTGGTTATCTCAACCTTAAGAGACAGGTTAACAGCCTGCTGGAAGAGCTAAGTAAAAAGGGCATTGAGCCGAAAGGAGCCACAGCTCAACCCCCATCGCTCAGTTCCATCTGGGATGGAGACAGACAGATTGGCTACACGATTCGTCAGTCGCTTTTTATTATTAGCAGAGATGTTAATCGTGTAGAAAGTCTGGCAAGCAATCCGGACTTTATTTACGAAAAGGGCATCATTTTAGAAAACTCCTACCTTGAATACAACTACACCAAAATTGATGGGTTGAAAAAAGAACTTCTTGCCGCCGCTACCAAAGACGCCATCAACCGGGCACAGGAGATTGCTCGCAGCGCGGGCGCGCGAATCGGTAAAATTACATCGGCACGCCAAGGTGTTTTTCAAATTACCGAGCCCTACTCAACCGAAGTTTCGGACTACGGCATATACAGCACGGCGACAAAAAACAAAGATATTAGGGTAACCGTGACTGTTACCTTCGCCGTAAAATAAGAATTCGAAGTTTTACAACGTTGTCCCGCCCCTACGGGTTATTGACGAGTTGAGTATTTCCTGTTAATCTTATTGTATGAGATGGCTTTTTGGCAAGAGGGAGCCCGGTGCAAAACTACTCAGCCTATTGTCTTTATGGCACATTTTCGAGACCGTTGACCTGAACAGGCCCGAACTTGAAGACAAACTTCACGACTTTACCACACGACTTGAACAAGAAATAGAGGAGGCAAAGGCATTGGTTAACAACCGGGCTGCAACCGGAACTAAAGAGGACATCAACTTCATCTTTGACATCCTTTTACGGCTGCCCGCGCCCCCGGCAAAATTAGGGAAGCTGCCTTTAGACCCTGAATTCCAATGGGAAAAGGCCGAAGCGGATTTAGGCTCTGTCGCCCGGGTGGCACGCGACAGCAGAATAGCGGTGCAGAAAAGGATTATTGCGCCGTACGAAAAGAAACTGAGCCAGTCCAAATCGCCTGAGAAAGAAGCATTGCAAAACGAACTGCGCCCACGCTTACAGGAAATAGACCAACAATACCGCAACTACCTGAATAAGCTTTTGAAACTTTACGAACTTTATAATCACAGTTTAAATGCACTTGCTCATGCAAAGTCGCCAGAAGCCCGACAGGAGATTGTGAACCGGCTTTGTGCCCCTTCGCCTCAGGAACGGTTGATTGCCTTGAAAACTGTTGTCCACGGCAACTGGGAATTGAAAAACCTTAAGCAGATACTAAACTTTCATCTTGCCCAAGTCAAATTGAGTGAAGGCGAAGCGGAACAGAAGGCAGCGGTAAAGGCGCTGGAGAAGTTAATCCAGAACTTAAACGATGCCCGGCAACTTAAGGAAAATGTCGAACCCCGACTGGCTGAAGAAGGCTTAACCAGCCTTCAGGCACAGGCACTCATAAGGCTGGCAGAAATTGCCCCCGAAATGGCACAGGAACGATTTGCCGAGCTTTTCCGCAGCGGCGATGAGCCTGAAGAACTTAAAGTCGCGGCACTTAAAGCGATTGAAGTATCGCTGTTGCCCCATTCACCGGAACCGGCAGTAGAATTACTCTTGATTGCGCTTGACGACCTTGATGTTACCACCCGTGTCCGTGCTGCTCTTACCTTAAGCCATCTACCTGAAAAAACCCCTCAGGAGTTACGAACTCGGGCGCAAGAAAGATTGATATTTGCCCTTAGGGACGGCGACCTCGAAGTCCGGGAGGCAGCAGCAAAGGCGCTCAATTATAAAACCTACCCTCTTGCCAGCGAACGACTTGCACAGTTCCTTTTAAATGAAACTAACCCAAACGGCCGGGAGTTCGCTGCTCGGGCTCTGGGAACGAACTTTCCTGCCCAGTTAGAAACAACTCAGGCGTTGGTTAAAGCGCTTAGCGATGAAGATGCCGCAGTGCGTAAAGCAGCCGCCGACGCGCTTGTCACTCAGGGTACTGTTCCAACCGAACCCGAGATCCGGTTGCAGTTTCTTCTTGCCCGACAAGAGTGGCAGAGTCTAATAAATGCCGGAAAATTAGCCCTAAACTGCCTTATCCCCCGACTGCGTGACCAACGCGAAGAAATTAGACTGGCAGTAGTCAAAACATTGGGCAAAATCGGTGCTCCTGAAGCGGTCAAGGAGTTATGCATCGCCCTATCCGATTCCAGTCGCGAAGTACGTAAAGCCGCCGCCAATGCCATTTCAGCAATTGGTGACCCGAAGGCAATTCCAGCACTTAAAACCGCCATGACTCGCGAAGGGTTCGCCGAAGTACGAACCGAAATGGAACGGGCGATTCATCGTTTAAGTTGACAAACTTTACAACAGACCCTTAAATTGTTAAAATTATAAATACAATGCTTCAAGCGCTCAGGAAGTTGATTCCTACCAAGAGTGAAAGGGAAGTTCGGCGTCTACGCCAAGTGGTAGCCAACATAAATAAGATTTACGAATCTTACCATAACCTCACTGATGCCGATCTACCCCGCAAAACTGAAGAATTTATCGCCCGAATTAAGGATGGCGAATTACTTGACGAAATCCTGCCGGAAGCGTTTGCCCTTGTGAAGGAAACCTGCCGTCGCCTAACGGGTAAGCGCTGGACCGTGACCAATCAGGAGATTACATGGGATATGGTACCATTTGATGTCCAGTTAATCGGTGGCATCGTTTTACACGAAGGTAAGGTAGCAGAGATGAAAACCGGGGAAGGCAAAACTTTAGTAGCGACGATGCCGCTTTATCTAAACGCCCTGACCAAAAGGGGTTGTCATCTGGTTACGGTCAACGACTACCTCGCCCGTCGTGACCGGGAATGGATGGGTCCGATATTTGAGTTCCTGGGTTTGACCGTCGGATATATCCAATCAGGAATGACACCAGAAGAACGCCGGCCCCAGTACGCCTGCGACATCACTTATGGAACAAACAACGAATTTGGCTTTGACTACCTGCGGGACAACATGGTCTTAAACTATGAAGACAAGGTGCAACGGGGCCACTATTATGCAATCATTGATGAAGTTGACATCATTCTGGTTGATGAAGCACGCACACCACTCATTATTTCAGGCCCTGTCGGCTTTTCCAAACAAAAGCAGTTGCAGGAACTGGTACCGCTCGTTAGTCGCCTTTTTCGGGAACAGGACCGGCTTGTTGACCGAATTGTTGCCGAAGGTGAAAGGCTATTGCGTCAGGGGAAAAACTTTGAAGCTGGCATCAAACTATTGCAGGCGTTACGCGGCGCACCAAAAAACAAAAATTTAATGAGGGTCCGACAGCAGGAAGGAGTAATGCGGCTGATTGAGCAGGCAGACGGCATTCTGCGCCGAGACAAGAGACTACATGAAATTGACAGCGAGTTATTCTTTGTCATTGACGAACGGGATCATTCGGTTGACCTCACTGATAAAGGCCGGGCAGCGCTGGCGCCTAATAATCCAAATCTATTTGTTTTACCCGACATCGTTAGCGAACTTGCCCAATGGGATGTTGACCCAACACTCAGCCCGGAAGAGCGCGCCCGTCGTAAGGAGGAAACCTACCGACGCTACGCCGAACAGAGCGATCGACTGGCGAACATCCACTCCCTACTCAAAGCTTACGCCCTGTTTGAAAAAGATGTCGATTATGTGGTAACTCCTGATGGCAATGTAGTGATTGTTGATGAGTTCACCGGCCGGTTGATGCCGGGTCGCCGATTCTCGGACGGTTTACATGAAGCGCTGGAAGCCAAAGAACAGGTCCAGGTGCGCGAAGAAACCCAGACCTTCGGTACCATCACAATTCAGAACTACTTCCGAATGTATGAAAAAATTGCTGGAATGTCCGGCACTGCAATGACTATTGCCGCCGAACTTTACAATGTGTATAAACTGCAGGCAATTGAGATTCCCACCAATGCTCCGGTACGCCGAATTGATTACCCGGATGTGGTACTACGCACGAAAAAGGCAAAATATCGGGCAGTGGTGAATGAAATTGTCAAGTGGCACAAATTAGATCGACCAATTCTTGTTGGTACCACTTCGGTTCAGGCATCAGAGGAACTGGACCGGATGCTTCGGCCCACCGGCATCCGCTACTCAATTCTCAACGCCAAAAACCACGAAGCCGAAAGTCAGATTATTGCCCGTGCCGGTGAGCCGGGTGCTGTAACTATCGCAACCAATATGGCAGGCCGGGGTACTGACATAAAACTGGGCAAAGGTGTGGTAAAAGGTGAAAAGTGTTACCTTGTCTCAGGCGACGGCAAATGTGCCTACTGGGAAGAACAGCCCGGCAGGTGTTATGAAGAGGTACCCTGCGGGTTGTATGTAATTGGCACCGAAAGGCACGAAGCCCGGCGAATTGACGACCAGTTGCGGGGTCGGTCTGGCAGGCAAGGTGACCCGGGCTCTTCACGGTTCTTCATCTCATTCGAAGATGACCTCTTGCGTCTCTTTGGTAGTGATCGACTCGCCAGCATTATGGACCGCTGGGGCGGTAAGGAAGACGAACCGGTACAGAGTGGTCTTGTCACCCGGGTCATCGCCAATGCCCAGAAAAGGGTGGAAATTCGTAACGCTGAAATCCGCCGGCATCTTTTAGAGTATGACGATGTGATGAACCGGCAGCGTGAAGTTATTTATAGTCTGCGAGATACAATCCTTAAAGAAAAAGATTTAACTTCGGTTTTTAACGACATAGTCGAAGGTTTTACCGAACAAATGCTCAACCGGTTTGGGTCCGAACGCCATTCCGAATACTGGGATTGGTCTGGGCTGCGCGAAGAACTGCTAAAAACCTTCCTCGCCGACCTTGTGATATCTGAAGAAGAACGCAAGCGAATTACACCCGAGCAGTTCAAGGAACATATCAGTAGCATCGCTAAACACCGCTACGAAAACCTGAAAAATGAACTTGGGCAGGAATTGCTTGTTGAGTGGTGCCGCCGGGTTTTTCTCGCAACCCTTGACGATGCTTGGCGCGACCATCTCCATCAGCTGGATATCCTGCGGGAAGGCATCGGATTACAGGCGTACGGGCAAAAAGACCCCCTCGTTGAATACAAGCAGGAGTCTTTCCATCTGTTCAGTGAAACGATGCACCAATTTTATCAAAATGCATTAAGGGTACTTTTCCGGGTTGACCCGAAGAGCGGCGAGGACCGGGTACAACAACAGCGCCGGCCCGCGACGGTGCAAGCCTATAAACCGACTGCATCAACACCAGTCGAAAGTGGCGCAGCATCAGCCGCACCGGCAACTACCCCGGTTCGTCGCCAAACACCAAAAGTAGGAAGAAATGACCCCTGTCCTTGTGGGTCGGGGAAAAAGTACAAGCACTGCTGCGGTAAGGTTGTAACAGCCGAACCGCACAGCAAAACAGGCGCTAAACAATAAAAAGGAGGAGTAAATGGCAAAAGTCTCTACCGGCCGAATCGTTTTATATGCGATTCTCGGCATCATAGTCATCGTCCTCGCCGTCTGGGTGATACGAACCCGTTCGCAAGAGGCGAAATTAGGCAAACGGGTAATGGAAGTTGAGGATGTTCCTAAGTTCATAAAAAACATCACAAAGCGAGTAGAAAAACTGGAAGCCGAAATTGCCGGTTTAAGCGGTCCCAGTGCTGACCAGGCACGTCAGTTACTACAAGAAGCACGCACCGGTATTGACGAAATTCAGACGATTAACGACCCCAATGAACTGGGCAAAAAGCGCGACGAGATAATGGACAAAGTAACTGAGGCACAAAAACTTAAACGTAAGGCAGAACGGGGAGAGTAAAAAATTGGAAAAGGGCTGCCCTTGCTCGGGGCAGCCCTTTTAAAAAAATAAAGGAGGCACTGTGAAACTTCGCGTTGTAGTCTGGCTAATTGTTGGTATCATCGTGGTCATTGGGACTCTTTTTCTTCTCCTCACCGGCAAAAGTAGTCGGGGTAAAAAAGTTACCCTTGAAGACCTTAAGCGCCAAGCAGCCCGAACCGAAACGACCGTGAACGATCTCACCGCCCGACTGGCTCAGGCAAAGGCAATACCGCTTCCCCCCGAAAAAAGCCGGTATATTAACGAAATTGAAAACAACCTAACTCAGGCGCGGGAACTCGTTGCGAAGACTAAAACCAGCACCGGTATTCGTGAAGCTGAAGAGTCACTGCGTAAGGCACATCGGCTCATCCGCCAATCGCGGCGAATGTTGCGCGAAGCAACAAACGTTAAACCCCTGCGTCCATCTACCGGGATCACTGGCACCTGATTTTTTACCTCAAGCAAACCAATTAAAACCACCGGAATAGCAACCGCGGATACCGTGGCATCCCAAAAATTCGCGCCATACCATCATCGAGTATTCGTTCCAGCCACACTTGAAGCCTCTTCCGGGGCTTTATCCACCTGGGCTCACCTTTGATACCACACCGCTCGGCTAAAATTCTTTTTGCTTCTTCCAGAGTGCCCAGGGTGTCGACCAATCCCCAAGCCTTTGCCTGTCGACCTGTAAGAATTCTACCATCAGCAATTCTTTCCAAACTATCAATTGGAATCGACCGCTCAGAACTCACCACTTCAAGAAACTGTTGATAAACATCGCTTACTACTCCTTGCAAAAGCCGACGGTCAAAATCGGTCATATCGCGGAATGGTGAGCCGATATCCTTTGCCTCCTTAGACTTTATCACCTCAACCTTCATCCCGATTTTGTCCAGAAAACCACGCACAATCGGCAATTCCATAATCACGCCAATCGAACCGGTTAAAGTTCCAGGATTGGCTACGATTACCGTTGCCGGCGCCGCAACATAATAACCACCTGAAGCGGCGATTGTTCCCATTGAAATCACTACTGGCTTACCACTATCTCGAATCCGCTTTATCTCCTGATAAATTTCGTGCGCCGCGGTTACTCCACCTCCGGGACTTTCGACCCTTATAAGAATCCCTTTTACCGCAGGGTTTTGGGAAAGATTTTGCAACTGCCGAACCGTTTCCCGGGAATCGGTCAACGTGCCCTCAATTGTTACATACCCTAACGCTTGCGCTGTCCCGATTAAAGAGTCATCTTTTAGGCCGACAATGAAAAAAAAGACTAAAAGAGCCGTAGTTATCAGAGTCATCACAACCCCAATAATTATCAGTGCAATCAAAGTGCGACGGCTCATAAAATCAAAATGGGCCCTAGTGGACTCGAACCACTGGCCCCTGCGTTATCAGCACAGTGCTCTACCACCTGAGCTAAGGGCCCACAACAATTTATCATAATCAAAAAAAAATCTTATGTCAAGCACGTTTCAGTCGCCAACCAGTTAAGGTATCTTCAACAATCCAACCCCGGTTTCTTATTTCATTACGTAACTGGTCGGCACGAACCCAGTCCTTTGCCTTTCTTGCCCTATCTCGCTCAACCGCCAGTTGATAGATGTCTGCCGGTATCGTTTCTTCCTCGTTAGATTCTCCCAATCGCAAACCCAAAACTAAGTCAAAGTCTAATAATGTCTGCCATGCTCTGGAGTCCTGACGCCGATTCCCCTCGCGCACAAGATTCCAAACCACTGCTAACGCCTGAGGAAGGTTTAAGTCATCCTGAATTGCCGCTTTAAACTCCGCCTTTGCTCGCTCTAACCAGTCGCTTTCCTCGCCCTCCTGCCAGAACTGTGCATTCCTGCCCAGTTCTCTCAACCCCCGTAACCCGTTCTGCGCCGCACTCAACGCTTCACTTGTAAAGTTGAGCGGCATTCGGTAGTGTGCGGTCAAACACAGGTAGCGGAACGCCAGTGGTTCAAAGCCTTGCGCTTCCAGTTCTGGTATCGTTACAATGTTACCCTCAGACTTCCCCATCCGTGCCTCACCAATCTGAAGAAACGCATTGTGCATCCAGTAATGAACGACCTCTTTACCGGTGGCGGCAAAGTTCTGCGCCCGCTCATTTGTGTGATGAATTGGAATGTGGTCAATGCCGCCCGTGTGGATGTCAAACTCCTCGCCCAGATACTTCATCGACATTGCCGAGCACTCAATATGCCAGCCCGGAAAGCCTCGCCCCCAGGGTGAATCCCATTGCATCAAATGTTTGGGCTGATTTGTTATCCACAAGGCAAAGTCCGATAAGTTTTTTCGCTCCGGGTCAATTTCAACTCTGGCACCAGCACGCTGTTCATCGAGGTTCAACCTGCCCAACCGCCAGTAATCAGGATACTTACCAGTGTCAAATATCAAACCAACCTGGGTCTTGTAGGTAAACCCGTTCTGTTCAATACGTTTAATTAAATCAATCATCTCGTTGATGTGCTCAGTTGCCCGGCAGACGATATGCGGCATTAAAATGTTAAGCTTTGCTGCGTCACGGAAAAAAGCTGCCTCATAGAATCGGGCAATTTCCTTTGGTGTTTTACCATCCCTTTTGGCGCCGGCTTCCAGTTTATCCTCTCCCAAATCGTCATCGGTTGTCAGATGCCCGACATCAGTGATATTCATAACATGACGCACCTCATAACCTAAATACTCAAACACCCGGCGCAGGGTATCGGCAAAAATGTACGCCCGAAAGTTACCGGTGTGGGCAAACCAGTAAACGGTTGGACCGCAGGTGTATATCTTTACCTTACCCGGTTCCACCGGCACAAAGTCCTCTTTTCTTCTTGTCAGCGTGTTATAAACCTTCATCGCCGCCAATTTTACTCTCAAACATCGCTTTGGTCAATTAAGAGTAAAATTAATTAAAGCGGCTGACGGGCAAGGGCAGGGAGATTCAAAGACGAGGGGCCAAAGCGTTTAAAACGTTCGTATCCTGCTGCGGCAATCATCGCGGCGTTATCGGTGCAATATTCCGATCGCGGGAATAAAAGTTTAAAACCAAGACGCTGACTAAGAATCCCAAGCTGTTCCCGTAGATAATTATTCGCCGCCACACCCCCAGAAACACCAACAATCTCCAAGCCAGTAAGCCGCACTGCCTGTTCCACTCTCTTGGTTATTGAACGAATTGCTGCCGACTGAAACGATGCCGCGACGTCGACGCGTCGAATATCGGGATTGTCCCGCAAATAGTAAAGCACCGCGGTCTTCAACCCCGAAAAACTAAATTCCAGACCGCCGGGTTCTGGTACGGGAAACGGAATCACTGCTGAGCCCTGTCTTGCCAATCTTTCAATTTCAGCACCACCGGGATAGGGCAATCCTAAAAGCTTTGCCACTTTGTCGAACGCCTCTCCACAGGCATCGTCAACAGTCGACCCCAGAACTTCATATTTGCACCAGTCATGAACAATAAGCAACTCGGTATGCCCGCCAGAAAGCACAACACCAAGATAAGGTGGTTCCAAATTTGGATATTCTAATCGCAGGGCAAAGATGTGCCCTTCAAGATGATTCACGCCCACAAATGGAATCCCAAATCCGAAACTTACCGCCTTGGCAAAGGGCAATCCCACGAGCAATGCGCCCAGAAGCCCGGGAGCATGAGTTACTGCAACAAGATGCAAATCTTCGAAATTAACCCCAGCTTTTGCCATCGCCTCCCTCACTACCGGGACAATAGTCCTGATGTGCGCCCGTGCCGCCAGTTCTGGCACAACACCACCATAAACCGCGTGCACCAGTTGTGACGAAACGACACTGGAAAAAACCTTAACCCCATCTCCCACCACGCTCGCCGCAGTTTCGTCGCAAGATGTTTCTATTCCCAGACAGAGAAAACTCATCTGATTATAACATCAAAAAGTTGCGGTTCTATCTTCACCATTCGGAACCGCTCCGGCAGTTTGACATCCGCGCCTAATCGATACGACCCGGGACCTAAACCAGAAATCTTTATCTGAACTGCGATATCTGAAGGTTTAAGTGAATCAATCCTATTTGCCGGACCGGCAACCGCAATCTGCGCTTCATCTGGTACTACCTCAACATCTATCGTTGGTGGTGCCAGCACCTGCACCGGCAAACCTAAAAATATCCTTGCCGCCTCTTTTTCTAAAACTACCTCCACATCAATCGACTCCGGAACACAGGTAATCCCCATTGCCGGCGGCACGACACGCAGACGCCTGATTTCTCCCTGCTGGACCGTGCTCAAATCCAGCGTTTCGGTACTAACCGCCGTATAACTCTGTACCCCATCCCTTAACCCGACCAGCATCGCACCAGACCGCACTTTGATTTGAGAAACCATCATGCCTGAGGTAGGCTGGTTTTTCGTAGGAACCAAAACCGCCACCTCTTTCGTTTGTGCCGGACCCAATTTCACCTCAATCATCTCTGGCTCTATCGCACGCACTATCACACCCGGTGGCAATTTTAGGTCCGAAACCTGCAACCGTACCTGTTTGGTTCCGAACTTGCCTTCAGGCACAACCGGTGTAAACTCTAGCGCCGACCGGCGCACCCGCATCAGCTCCTTGCCCTTACCGCTCAACGCCACCACTGCTACTCGGGTGTCAACATCGGTTATCACGCGCTCACTACTACCCTTCTCAACCACCTTGACCGGGACATCAAGTTTGACCTCGTAAGTTCGGTCCAAAACTGCCAATGACCAGAGGAAAAGGGCAAAGATTAAAGCAACAATTTTCAAAGACAGATTACCAAAAACAATTCGCAAAACCTGACTCATCATTACAATATAAATATCACTGCCTTATCTGTCAATGACACCTTCTCCGCACTTGACTTTATTAGTAAATAGTCCATCATTGTCTATGGCTGATACCCTCTATTTCTCTTTCCTTGAAACCGCCCAGCGCCTACCTTCCCATCCTGCCTTAATGCACAAGCAAGGCAATCGATTCCAGACAATTACCTACGGTGAATTGTGCTGCCGTATTGACGAGACCGCTGCCGGACTCCGATTTTACGGCGTTAAACCTGAGATGCGCGTGGGCATTTACTCCTACAATCGACCCGAATGGGCTATTGCCGATCTTGCTGCCATCAAACTGGGCGCGGTGGTCGTGCCCATCTATCACACCCTTTCTGTTGATGCCGTTTGTTACATCCTGAACGAAGCCGAGGTCAGTCACCTGTTTATTGAGAGCCCGGAGCTGCTTGCGCCCATCATTCCCTGTCTTCCCCGATTACCCCATCTGCAACTCATCGTTACCTTTTTTGAACAACTACCGGGGAATTTCAATGGTAAACCGTTTATTTCCCTAAGCGCGCTCCAAAATCAGGGCAACAGATTCATCAAGCAAAATTTAGAAAATGCTACCCCCCATCAACCCCAGCCTGACGACCTTTTAACCATCTGTTACACCTCGGGCACAACCGGCGAACCAAAAGGGGCGATGCTCTCTCATCGTAACATTTTAACTAACGCCCGGGCAGCAATTGAGCGCTTTAACATCACCGAAAAGGACCGGTTCGTCTCTTTTTTACCGCTCTGCCATATGTTTGAACGGACCTGTGGCTATTACACAATGCTTCTTGCCGGAGCAACCATCGCTTATGCCCAATCGCTCCAGACAATTCGCGAAGATGTTGCCCAAATCAAACCGACGGTATTACTTGTCGTCCCCCGGGTCCTTGAAAAAGTTTACAATACGGTTCAGGAAAAGGTATTGACCGGGCCGCCACTTCAGCGCCGGCTGATGATTGCCGCCCTTAAAACATCAACCCGTTGTGCCATTCTCCGCACTCAGAAAAAAAACGTTCCCCTCGGACTGAAACTCCAGAAAGCCATTCTTGACATCGTTGTCGTCCGAAAACTGCGCCGGCTGGGTGGGGGTAAAATCCGCATAATTATGTCCGGTGGTGCACCACTGGAACGAAAACTTGCCCGGACGTTTCGAAATCTCGGATTCAACCTTCTTGAAGGTTACGGGCTAACCGAAACCGCGCCGGTTGTCTGTGCAGCGGTTCCGGGCGAAGAGAAAGTGGGCACGGTGGGTAAACCATTCCCCGGTGTTCAGGTGAAAATTGGAGAAAATAACGAAATCCTTGTCCGCGGTGTCAATGTAATGAAAGGTTATTTTAAGAAGCCTGAAAAAACCGCCCGGGCAATCGATGCTGAAGGCTGGTTCCACACCGGCGACCAGGGACGGTTTGATGCCGTTGGCAACCTTATTATTACAGGCCGCATCAAAGAACTGATTGTCAATTCCTACGGTAAAAACATCCCGCCGGTGCCAATTGAACAAGCACTCATTAACTCCAAGTACATTGAGCAGGCGGTGGTATTTGGTGACCGTAAACCCTATCTCGTTGCCCTAATTGTTCCGGCACGGTTGACACTTGAAGACTATGCCCGTCAAGAGAAAATCCCGTTCGCTAAATTCGAGGAACTACTCAACCATCCTGAAATCATCGAACTGTTCCGCAACGAAATTACCCGTGCCACCGCCCATCTTGCCTCGTACGAACAAATACGTAAATTCCGTCTCATCCCCGAACCTTTAACAGTGGAAAACAACCTTTTGACCCCAACCCTCAAAGTCCGGCGTCAGCCAACCTATGAAATGTACAAAACCCTGATTGAATCAATGTACCAGGAGGAATAGATGTTTCATCTGTTCATCATTTCCTTTTTCTTTTCTTCTTTACCAGCAAATGACATCAACACTCTGTGCGACCGTGCTCAATTTTTTCTCTTCAACCGACACCTAAACCGCACTTATCTTGACTCCGCCTACTCAATTCTCGCCCACTGCCGTAACCTCGACCCAAGAAATGAGCGCACCCTCTACCTCTGGTCCCGGATTCATACCCAGATGGGCGAAGATGCCCGTAACGCCGCCGAAAAAATTCGCCTCTTTGAAAGGGCAAAAGTGATTGCGGAAACGCTTTGGTCAATCAACCCGAAAAACCCGGACGGCTATTTGTGGTGGGCAATTCCTCAAGGTAGAATCGGGCAGGTGCGCGGTGTGCTAAACTCCCTTTTTATGGTTCCGGACCTCAAAAAAATGTTCAACAAAACCCTTGAACTTGACTCCAGTTATGCGGCTGCCTATGATGCCCTGGGGGTTCTTTACTACGAACTGCCCTCATTTGCCGGTGGTGACTTAAAAAAAGCGGAAAAATTCTTGATTAAAGGGTTAAGGGTCGACCCCAACTACACTGTCATCCGTCTTGACCTTGCCAAGGTGTACATAAAACAGCACCGTTATGAAGATGCGAAGCGCGAACTCCAGCACATCATCAAAACCCAGAAACCAACCTATCCCGCCGACTACTTTTTAGAAGACAAACCTGCCGCTGAAAAACTGTTGAAAGATTTAGCCAAGGAAAACCGTCAACCATGATGTTAATCGGTCCGCTGCCCGGTCCGAACCTGAGCAACCGTTGAGGCGTCAACCGACGGTACTGTGGTTTGTCCCCCAACCTTCTTTAATGCTTCATTGAGCAACCTGATTTTCGTCGCGACCGAAACCCGGCGATTTGCAATCAACCAGAATCGCTCTCGTACACGGCACAATCCTCCTTCCCCGCGTAGGTCGTCATATACCACCTTTATGCCCAGTTCCTGACACCTTGCTTCCAGTTCCGCAAGCACCGCCTCTTTACCTTTCAATTGACTTTCTCTTTGTGCTATTTTCTTCCCAGCCATCCTTTCTCCTTATACCACTGCAAAGTCCTTTCCACTCCTTTCTTTAAATCAAATTCAGGCTTAAACCCCAATTCCGTTTCTGCCCGTGGGTCAGTGCAAACCCAGCACTCCTGACATAACTCCCGCACTTTGTCCGGATTGAAAATCGCCCCTTCCCGATTCAACCATTGATTCAAAGTCGCCGCGAATAACGCCAGAACCTTGGGAACTCTATAAAATAAAACCCTCTTTCCGGTCACATCCTGCCACACCCTTACAAGTTCATAATAACTGTAACAGTTGCCGTCCGAAATAAAGAAAACCGCGCCTGAAGGGCAATTCTTCTCTCCGGCAAGAACTGCGGCACGAACCGCATCGTCCACATAAACTAAAGAAAATGTCCCACCCATCACCGGTGCCAAACCCCGAAAAAACATCCGCCACATCAAAAGCCCATCCCGGTCTCTGGGTCCATAAACCGCGGGAAACCGCAAAATCACTAGCTGCAGGCTCTCTTTGTACTTAAGCACCGCCCGTTCCGCTTCCAGTTTTGCCCGACCGTAAAAACTCACCGGCGTTTCAATCTTTTTCTCACTCAAACTTCTGCCCGGTGGCACCGGACCTGCCGCCGCTACAGAAGAAAAAAGCACAAACCGTTTTACGCCAGCAGCGACCGCCACTCTTGCCAGTCGCTCCGAACCTTCGCAATTCACCCGTACAAAATCCGCCTTCCGCCTTGCCCGCACCACTGCCGCCGTGTGAAACACCAAGTCAACACCTTCAACTGCCTGCGAAAGCGCCTCCTCATCCTCAAGAGAGCCGTAAACCAGTTCTAACTCCAAACCTTCCAGCCACTCTAAGTTGCTCGTCTTTCGCACCAAACCACGCACCTCATAACCTCTTTTGAGCAATGCCGCGCACAGATGAGAACCGATAAACCCATTTGCTCCGGTTACAAGCGCTCTCATCGCAACTTCGGCAGCAATTGCTCAAAGTATTCCCGGGCAGCAAGCGCTGCCGCTCTTGGTCTGGTTTCCATCACGAGCCAGGCATTGCTTTTGACCAGCAGACGTAAATACGGTCGGACATCGGTACTGCCCGCACCAAGCGGCAAGTGCTCGTCCCTTGTTCCGTGATTGTGATGAATATGCGAATGAAATATCTGCTGTTTATACCTCTGGAAAAACTCAAACTCCTCTTTTTTGTGCTCGTCAGGCAAAATTGCAATATGTCCAATGTCAAAACACAGTCCTAAACTTCCGCCCAGCAGTCCCGGTAAAACCCGCTTCGTCGGCGCAAACCTGAAACCTCCGACATTCTCGATGCACAATCGTGCTCTACCCCGGGCATAATTCTTCAACTCAGTAAGCGCCTCAAAAAGCGCATCGTCATAATATTCGGGAAATTCTTCGTGGGTGTAACGATTGCCTCCTGTGCCCATCCCGTAATGCGTATCAAAACCCAAATGCATCACCACATTCCGGGCATCAATCTCCTCAGCCCAATCCAAGGTCTGCTTCAACTCCGTAACCGCGCATCTGCGCACCCGCCGGCTCGGAATAAAAAATGACGGCCCTTCTAACGCATGGATTGCCAGTTTTACACCCAGCCGCGCCGCACTTTTTCTAACTTCCTGTCGCTCTCGAATACGGCGTAATTGCTCACCAAAGCGGATATTACCAAGGTTAATTTCGAGAACTCCAAAACCAGCACTGGCGGCGAATTCAACCGCATCGATTACATCCGAGAAGTCAAACAGAATCTGAATCCCGAGCCGCCTTCTTAGCCTCTCATCTTCAGGCACAACCGATTATAAGTTTAACCCTGCATTTGTCAATATGTACGGCATCTACTCAAACACACGCGCCTTAACTCCTTTCCCGGAATGGAATTGACATTTCAGTTTTCCTGATTAACATAACTTATGAAGGAGTTGATTTGCCGCTGGCTCTGGTTTTCCATACTCACATCTGTTGTCGCAATTAGTGTTGGTGCAAGCGTATTCTGGATATGGATTCTCATTGAAATCCTTACCCGCGAAACCGATGAAAATAACACGCGCCTCATCTGGAGCCTGGTGGTTATATTTACCCGTTGGCTCGGCGCGCTAATTTATCTTTTTGTCCGTCGCCATGAGCGAATCAATAAACTCGGGAGGTAAACAATATGTTAAACTGCACACCGGTACCGGTCTGCACCTGCGGACCCTTACCCCATCGTTTCTGGGGTGGCCCTTTAACTGGAATCATCGGCTTGGGGCTATTCGTCCTTTGGGTCTGGGTGCTGGTTGACCTTTTGACTAAAGAAACCGATGAAAACAACCAGCGTCTTATCTGGGGGCTTGTCGTTGGACTCACCTATGCAATTGGTGCGATTCTCTACCTGATAATCCGGCGCCCAGAGCGTCTTAAAACCCTGAACCGGTAATAATAACTTTACTCCTGCGTTGGCCTCACTTGACATTTCTTGCAAGAAATCTAAAATCACAAAAGTGAAAGATAGAAATGCCTCTCTCGTTCGTACACTCCTCATCCTCATCCTTCTCATCGCCGGGATTGCCATAACACTCCTGCCACACTGGCTCCGTTCCACAAAAAATGTTCAGCCGGTTACCCTTGAAGCTCAGGGCTGGGCTTATACTGGTGCCGGCGCACCGGACTCTCTCTTAATAATCCACCGCCTGCATCGGGTAATTGACCCGGAACTGGGTACCGACCTGATTAACATCGGCTTACTGGAAACGCTCAGAATTGACACCGCCGGTAATGTCCGGGTTGTATTCAACCTTACCACCCCGTTCTGTCCATACATTAAACAGCTGGCAAAATCAACCCTTGACACTCTTATCGCAACACCGGGTGTCCGCCGCGTTACCGTAACCTTTGCCCCTAACATCCGGCGTTAATCGTTTTGCCCTGCACTCCTGATGGAACAAATCGCGTTCCGCGCCCTGATGCTCGGTCTGTCATCGGGCGCCTCCTGCCTTGGCTTATGCCTGCCGGTGGCATTGCCGACCCTCGCCGGTTCTCATCGGACGGGATTCAAATCCACCGCTCTCAACCTTGCGACTTTTCTTCTCGGTCGCCTCTCTGCGTATCTTTTCTTTGGTCTCATTTTTGGTTTGCTCGGTTCTACTGTTGCCCGATTTACCATCTTCCACCGCTTAATTTTACCCTTCCTCTATATCGTTCTCGCAATCTTACTCATCCTCTACGGTATTACAGACCTCAACCCATTTGCCCGCTACGCCTTCTGTCGGCTCGTTATTTCCCGGACTGAATCTCATCTCTTTCCCTTTCTTCTAGGCACCATGATTGGATTTTCTCCCTGCCCACCTTTTCTCCTCGCCCTTACCACTGTAACTGACATCGGCGGCATAAAAAACGGCGTCTTATTCTTCTTTCTGTTCTTCTTGACGACCAGTTTATTCTTCGCTCCTTTACTCCTTATCGGCATCTTTAACCGTTATGCAACCGTCCGCCTCGCTTCTCGTATACTCGCCGTCATTACTGGCTTTTACTTTATCACCATCGGCTTCCGTCTTTTCTGATAGTAACACTAATAAACTTATCCTTAGATTGACATTAATTCTTTGTCTTGCTATAATTTTAAGTAAGAGGGTATGGTAAAAGGGTCAAAAACCCCTGAATGCTCACCGCAACCAGGTAAAACCGGCTAACCAATAAAGGAGGAATAATGAAGTTAGTTGCGGCTTTATTGTTACTCAGTGCCCTGAACATCGCAACCTGGGCAGGAAATGATGCATTGGTTGTTTTGGCTCAACCGGTCGCCACTACGATAAATAAAGTGAACCCGCCAATCACCACAGAAACCGATGCGATTACTATACCCCGGCTTCTATCTTATCAAGGTAAGTTAACCGACACTTTCGGAATTCCGGTGCCGGATGGTAACTACTCATTAACCTTCCGGCTTTATTCTCAGGAAACCGGCGGCACCCCGTTCTGGAGCGAAGCCCAGAACGTTGCGGTACGAAACGGCCTGTTTTTGGTCCTGCTGGGTGCAGCGATACCGATTCCCCAGGTACCGGATGGTGGTGATTTATACCTCGGTATGCAGGTAGGCGCAGGCAGTGAACTGACTCCCCGTTTAAAAATTGGTAGTGTTCCCTACGCTTATCTGTCAGAAAGAACTGCCAATGCCGATGCCTTGCAGGGCAAGGACACCACCGCACTTGACGCCCGCTATGTAAACGAAGGGCAGGCAAACGCTGTAACCAGCGCAATGATTCAGGATGGCACAATCCTGCGGGCTGATGTCGCGGCTAATTTCAAGGCGCCCTACTCGGACACCGCAGACT